>Ga0209795_10000511_pt1 | contig 29612 bp, 30 predicted proteins | sample AgamicOrMarz_FD_187166 | JGI IMG/M metagenome (GOLD analysis project Ga0209795, IMG submission 187166) | Agave microbial communities from Guanajuato, Mexico - Or.Ma.rz (SPAdes) (version 2) | ecosystem: Host-associated > Plants > Phyllosphere > Phylloplane/Leaf | place: Guanajuato, Mexico...
TAATTCCTGGACGAGCTGCATATATATTTATATTTATACTTTTAGAAGGTCTTTCTATAAGAATACGTGAAATATTAGATTTTTCTAATTTTTTATAAATATAATTTCTTACTAAAAAATCATTTTCTAAATTTTTAGAAAATGTTTTTTTATCTGCATACCAAGTAGAATCCCAAAATTTAATAATACCTAAACGCATACCATGTGGATGTACTTTCTGACCCATTATTTATCTCCATGGTTAATATTTTAATTAGATAAAATAATTGTTATATGACTAGTACGTTTTAATATACGATCTGCACGACCTTTAGCACGAGGCATAGTACGTTTAAAGGAAGGTCCTTCATTTACAAAAATAAATTTTATTTTTAAATAATCTTCATTATAAAAATTATTATTTTTTGCATTAGCAATAGCTGAATTTAAAACTTTTTTCAAAAAAAATGAAGATTTTTTTTTAATAAAATTCAAATTTTTTAAAGCTTCTTTTACTTTTTTACCTCTAATTAAATTAGCTAATAAACGTATTTTTTGTGCTGAAGAACGAGCATAACTATATTTAGCAATACTTTCCATCTTCCTTTATTCCTTAATTTATTTTTTAATTTTTTTATCTGCTATATGACCACGATAAAAACGCGTAGGAACAAATTCTCCTAATTTATGTCCTACCATTTCCTCTGAAATAAATATTGGAATATGTCTACGACCATTATGAACAGCAATAGTAAAACCAATCATTATAGGAAATATAGTAGAACGACGTGACCAAGTTTTAATTATTTTTTTGTTATTTATTTCTATTGATTTTTCTATTTTTTTTAATAAAAAATGATCAATAAAAGGACCTTTTTTAATAGCACGAGGCATATACTTTATATCCTATTTTTATTAATTTACAATAAACTTATTTGAATATTTATTTTTTTTTCTTGTTTTTTTGCCTTTTGTTTTTATACCCCAAGGAGAAACTGGATGTTTACCAAAATTTTTACCTTCTCCTCCTCCATGAGGATGATCTACTGGATTCATTGCTGTTCCTCTAACAGTAGGACGTATTCCTCGCCATCTACTAGCACCAGCTTTACCTAAACTTTTTAAATTATGTTCATTATTACCTACTTCTCCTATAGTAGCTCTACACATTATATCAATTTTTCTTAATTCACCAGATTTTAATCTTAAAGTTACATATTTATTATCACGAGATATTATATTAGCATAATTTCCAGCAGAACGAGCTAATTGACCACCTTTACCTTTTTTTATTTCAATATTATGAATAAAAGAACCTATTGGAATATTATTCATAGGTAAATTATTACCTATTTTTATATCTACATTCATACCCGATTGAATTTTATCATTTATTTTTAAATTTTTAGGAGCTAAAATATAACGACGTTCACCATCTTTATATAATATTAAAGCTATATTTGCAGAACGATTAGGATCATATTCTATTTTTTCTACTTTACTTAAAATATTATCTTTATTTCTTTTAAAGTCAATAATTCTATATTTTTTTTTATGTCCACTACTAATATGACGAATAGTAATATGACCATTATTATTACGACCATATGATCTTTTTATTTTTTTTAATAAAGGTAAATAAGGTTTACCTGAATTTAAATCAGAATTAAAAAATTTTACTACATGACGTCTACCTGGAGATGTTGGCTTACATTTAATAAGTTTCATTTTTAACTCCTATGAGTTAAATAAATTTTTTCTTTATTTAAATCTAAATTATAACCTTGTTTTATAGAAACATATGCTTTTTTCCAATTTTTACTAAATCCTAAATATTTTTTATATTTTTTTATTTTTCCTTTAACTATTAAAGTTTTTATTTTATAAACTTCTACTCCAAAAATTTTATTCATAAAAATTTTTATTTCTTTTTTTGTTGCTTTTTTATGTACTTTAAATACATAAGTATTATACTTTTCTATTTGAAAATAAGATTTTTCTGAATTATGTAACTTATCTATTAAATTTAAAAAATTTTTTTTATGAATTTTCATAAAAGCATTTCCTCTATTTTTTTAATAGCTTCAGTTGTACATATAACTTTATTATGTGTTATCAAATTTATTGGATTAATATATAAAGGTTTACATATATTTATATAATATATATTACGAGAAGCTAAAAATAAATTTTTATCTATATTTTCTATAATAAATAAAATTTTTTTTTCATAAAAAAATTTTTTATATTTATCTATAAATAATTTTGTTTTAGGTTTTGTAATCTCTAATTTATCTATTATAGATAAACGATAATTTTTAATTAAATTAGATATTATATTTTTTATAGCTCCACAATACATTTTTTTGTTTATTTTTTGATTATAATTTTTAGGTTTAGAAGCAAAAGTAACACCTCCAGAACGCCAAATAGGACTTTTTAAAGTACCAGCACGAGCACGTCCAGTACCTTTTTGACGCCATGGTTTTTTATTAGAACCAGATACTTCTGATCTACTTTTTTGAGATTTAGATCCTTTACGAGCACCTGATAAATAAGCAATAACTGCTTGATGTACTAATGTTTTATTATATTTACAATTAAATACTGTATCAGAAACAGTTATAGTTCTCTGTTTATCTTCTACTATTAATTCCATTAGTATTTCCTTAAAATTATTTACTATTTTTAATAGCTTCTTTAATAATTAAATTACTACCTATTTTTCCTGGAACAGCTCCTTTAACTAAAAGTAAATCATTTTCAATATTATATTCTATAATATCTAAATTTTGAATTGTTGTTCTTTTATTTCCCATATGACCTGACATTTTTTTACCTTTAAATACTTTTCCAGGACTTTGATTTTGACCAATTGAACCAGGTACTCTATGAGATAAAGAATTACCATGACTAGCATCTTGAATATGAAATCCCCAACGTTTTACTGTACCTGAAAAACCTTTTCCTTTAGAAAAAGCTGTAATATCTACTTTTTTAATATTTTTAAAAATTTTTATTGTTAATATTTTATCTAAAATTTTTTCATTTTTTAAACGAAATTCCCATAATCCATAACCAGCTTTTACATTATTTTTTTTAAAATGACCTATTTCTGATTTTTTAAGTTTTTTATTATTTTTATTGCCAGTAGTTACTTGAATAGCAAAGTATCCATCATTATTTTTATTTTTAATTTGAACAATTCTATTATCAGTTATTTTTATAATTGTTATAGGAATAGCAATTCCTTCTTTTGTAAAAAAAGAAGACATACCTAATTTACTTCCTATTAAACCATTCATAATATAAAACCTTTAATTAAATTAATTTAAACTTATTTGAATATCAACACCTGCAGCTAAATTTAAATGCATTAATGCATCTACTGTTTTTTCAGTTGGTTCAACTATATCAACTAAACGTTTATGTGTACATATTTCATATTGATCACGAGCATTTTTATTAGCATGAGGAGAAGTTAAAATTGTAAAACGTTCTTTTTTTGTAGGTAATGGAATAGGACCATGTACTTGAGCACCCGTTCGTTTAGCAGTTTGAACTATTTCTATAGTTACTTGATCAATTAAACGATAATCAAAAGCTTTTAAACGTATACGTATTCTTTGATTATGCATTATATTTTTAACTCCAACTTATTTATAATAAATAACTGCTAGCTTTTTTATAACTAGCAGTTATTTTATTTAATATTTATTTTATAATTTTATTTACAATACCAGCTCCAACAGTATGACCACCTTCACGAATAGCAAAACGTAAACCTTCATTCATTGCAATTGGAGCAATTAATTTAACATTCATATTAACATTATCACCAGGCATAACCATTTCAATTTCTTTTGGTAATTCAATTATTCCCGTAACATCTGTTGTTCTAAAATAAAATTGTGGACGATAACCATTAAAGAATGGTGTATGACGACCACCTTCTTCTTTATTTAAAATATAAACTTCAGCATTAAAATAAGTATGTGGTTTTATAGATCCAGGTTTTGCTAATACTTGTCCACGTTCGACTTCCTCTCGTTTAATTCCTCTAAGTAATATTCCTACATTTTCACCAGCACGACCTTCATCTAATAATTTTCTAAACATTTCTACACCAGTACATATAGTACTTACTGTATTTTTAATACCAATAATTTCTATTTCATCACCTATTCTAATTAAACCTTGTTCTACTCTACCAGTAACAACTGTACCACGACCTGATATAGAAAAAATATCTTCTATAGGTAATAGAAAAGGCTTATCAATAGTTCTTTTAGGTTCTGGAATATATTTATCTAATTCATCAGCTAATTCTAATATTTTAGAAGTCCATATAGGATTACCTTCTAAAGCTCCTAATGCAGATCCACGTATTATTGGAGTTTTTTCACCTGGAAAATCATATTTAGATAATAATTCTCGTACTTCCATTTCTACAATTTCTAATAATTCAATATCATTTACAATATCACATTTATTTAAAAATACAACAATATAAGGAACACCTACTTGTCTACTTAATAAAATATGTTCACTAGTTTGAGGCATAGGTCCATCAGTTGCAGCTACAACTAAAATAGCACCATCCATTTGTGCAGCACCAGTAATCATATTTTTTATATAATCTGCATGTCCTGGGCAATCTACATGTGCATAATGTCTTTTTAATGAATCATATTCTACATGTGAAGTATTTATAGTAATACCTCTAGCTTTTTCTTCTGGTGCATTATCAATTTGTTCAAATGAACGAGCATTACCACCATAATTTTTAGATAATACATTTGTAATTGCTGCTGTTAAAGTAGTTTTTCCATGATCTACATGACCAATTGTACCAACATTAATATGAGTTTTTATTCTTTGAAATTTTTCTTTAGACATTATTAATGCGTCCTCTTATAAAAAATATTTGCTTTGCTGATAGACAGATTTGAACTGCCGACCTTACCCTTACCAAGGGTATGCTCTACCAACTAAGCTATATCAGCAAAAAAAATAAGCGGATAATGGGAATTGAACCCATATCATTAGCTTGGAAGGCTAAGGTAATAACCTTTATACGATATCCGCTATAATTTATTTATTATAAACTGGTGGGGGAAGGATTCGAACCTTCGAAGTCAATGACGACAGATTTACAGTCTGCTCCCTTTAACCACTCGGGAACCCCACCTTAATTATTTTGCCGGTAAAAGGAATCGAACCTTTGACCTACTGATTACAAATCAGTTGCTCTACCTACTGAGCTAAACCGGCATATTATATATTTAATTTTTAATAATATTATTTAATAAAATTTTATCTATAGCAATAGTATTTTAAAAAAAAATAAATATATAATTTAATATTATAATTTTTTTAAAAAAGGTTTCTATAATATGATATATCCTAAATATTTTGATGTAATAGTTGTTGGAGGTGGTCATGCTGGAACAGAAGCAGCAAGAATATCAGCTAGAATGAAATGTAAAACATTATTATTAACAAATGATATAGATCAAATAGGACAAATGTCATGTAATCCATCAATAGGTGGTATTGGTAAAGGACATTTAGTAAAAGAAATAGATGCTTTAGGTGGTTTAATGGCTAAATCTATTGATAAATCAGGTATTCATTTTAAAATATTAAATTCTAGCAAAGGTCCAGCAGTAAGAGCTACAAGAGCTCAAGCAGATAGAATTTTATATAAAAAAACTATATTTCATAATTTAAAAAAAGAAAATAATTTATTTATATTTCAACAAAATGTTGAAAAATTAATTATAAAAAATTTAAAAATTATTGGATTAATTACTAATTTAGGCATAAAATTTTTTTCTATTTCATTAATTTTAACTACAGGGACATTTTTAAATAGTAAAATTTATATTGGTAAAAAAATATTTAATAAAATTAATACTTTTAATAAAAAAAAAATAAATTTATCAAATTCATTATATAATTTACCTTTAAAAATAAAACGTTTTAAAACAGGAACTCCTCCAAGAATAGATATTAAAAGTATTAATTTTAATATTTTAAAACCAGATTATAGTAATAATCCTATTCCTTATTTTTCATTTATAAAATATAAAAATAATATAAAACAAATTCCTTGTTATATTACACATACTAATATTAATACTCATAATATTATTAAAAAAAATTTATATCATAGTCCTATTTTTAAAAAATTAATAAAAAGCAAAGGACCACAATATTGTCCTTCTATAGAAGATAAAGTTATACGTTTTTATGAACGTACTTCACATCAAATATTTTTAGAGCCTGAAGGATTATATAGTAATGAAATTTATCCTAATGGAATTTCTACTAGTTTACCTTTTGATATACAATTAAAAATTATACGTTCTATAAAAGGATTAGAAAATGCACATATTATAAGACCTGGTTATAGTATAGAATATGATTCTATTGATTCTAGAGATTTAAATCTTTCATTAGAATGTAAATTTATATCTAATTTATTTTTTGCTGGTCAAATTAATGGAACTACTGGTTACGAAGAAGCTGCTGCACAAGGAATATTAGCAGGTATTAATGCTGCTAGAAAATCTAAAGAAAAAGATTGTTGGTGGCCACGTAGAGATCAAGCATATATAGGAGTTATGTTAGATGATTTATGTACTGTAGGTACAATAGAACCATATAGAATGTTTACTTCTCGTGCTGAATATAGATTAATATTACGTGAAGATAATGCTGATATACGTTTAACAGAAATTGGATATAAATTAGGAACTATTTCTAATAATAGATGGTTATTTTTTTGTAATAAATTAAATAAAATTGAATATGAAATTCAAAAATTAAAAAATTATTCTTTAATTCCTAATAATAAAAAATTAAATATTATTAATAAATTTATAAATAAACCTATATTAAAAAAAATTAATTGTGAAAATTTATTAAGAAGAATAGAATTTAATTTAATTAAATTAAATAAAATTTTAAATTTAAATATTTTTAATAAGAAAATTATTGAACAAATTGAAAATAAAATAAAATATGAAGAATATATAAATAGACAAAATAAAGAAATTAATAATTTATTATTAAATGAAAAAATCATATTACCAAATAATATTAATTATAAAATAATATCAGGATTATCTAATGAAATTAAAAATATTTTAAACATTAAAAAACCTACAACATTAGGACAAGCATCTAGAATTCCAGGAATAACACCAGCATCTATATCTATATTATTAATTTGGTTAAAAAATAAATATAAAAAATTATTTACCAATACAAAATTTAGAAAAAATATTCTTTAATAATTTATCTGATATTGTTTTTCCTATTAATTCATATAAATATTTTTGTGAATATTTTATTTCTTCTGATAAAATTTCTAATTTAGAAATATCTAAATATTTATTTTTTGCATTTATAAGATGATTTTTTGATTTTTCTAAATAAAAAATATGACGTTTATTTATTAATAATTTATTATCTTCTTTTATAGAAAGAAAATTATTAATTATTTTATTAATTCTTTTATATATAAGATTTATACCTAAATTTAATTTAGCTGAAATAGTTATTAAAGTATAACCATCAATTTCTTTTATTTCTATTTTTTCATTATTTATATCAACTTTATTAAGAATAATAGTAATTAATGATTTATCTTTTAAATTATCTATTATTTTTAATTTTTTTAATTGATGTAAAATATCTTTAAATGAATTATATTTAATAATATCAATTATAAATAATAAATGATCAGAATTTTTTATTTCATATTTAGCATATTCTATACCTATACTTTCTACTTCATTTGTAGGAATATGTAATCCTGCTGTATCAATAATATTTATTATATTTCCATTTATATTAATAAATTGATGTAATACATCACGTGTTGTACCTGGTATATTAGTTACAATTGCAGCTTTTTTTCCTGATAAAATATTAAATAAACTAGATTTACCAGAATTAGGTTCACCACAAATAACAAATTTAATTCCTTTATATAAAGAATTATTTTTTTTATATAAAAAAATAAATTCTTCAATTTTTTTTAATAAATTATTAATCATTTTTTCTATATATTTAATTGAAAATTCATTCAATTCATTAATTGAAAAATCTATATAAGCTTCAATATAAGATAAAATATTTAAATTTATTTCAATCAATTTATTAAATTTATCTGATAAATTACCTAAAATAGATTTAATAGCTAAATTAGCTGATTGAATTGAATTAGCATTAATTAAATCAGCAATAGCTTCAGCTTGAATTAAATCTATTTTTTTATTTAAAAAAGCTCTTTCAGTAAATTCTCCTTCTTTTGCTAAACGTATACCATTAATACTACATATATTTAATAATATATCATCTAATATTATTGGATTACCATGACAATGTAATTCTAATATATCTTCACCCGTAAATGAATTAGGTTTAGAAAAAAATAAAACTATTCCTTTATCTATTATTTTATTATCTGTATTATAAAAATACATATATTCAGCTATACGAATTTTAGGAATATTTTTTGTAATTTTTTTAGCTGCTAAAATAGATAAATTACCAGAAATACGTATTATTCCTACACTACTACGTCCATATGGTGTAATTATTGCAGTAATAGTATCTTTATTATTCATATTTTATTTAATTTTTTTTATTTAAAAAATTATTAAATATTTCCATTATATTTAATTTTAAATTTTTATTATCTAAATAATATATTTTTTTAGTTATTATAAATATAAAATCTAAAAAATGAATTTTTTCTTTTTTTAAAAAGAAATATTCTTTAATAATTCTTTTTATTTTATTTCTTTTATAAGATTTATTTATATTTTTTTTAGAAATTATTAATCCTATACGTGGATAATTTAAATTATTATTTTTAGTATAAATAATAATATCATTTATATATTTTTTATTTTTTAATTTAAAAACTAAATTAAGTTCTTTTTTTTTAATAAATATTTTTTATTAATATTTTAATATCCTAAATTATTTATTTAAAGTTAAATTAATGCGCCCTTTAAAACGACGTCTTGATAAAATTTTTCTTCCATTTTTAGTATTCATTCTAACACGAAAACCATATTTTCTATTACGTTTTAATTTAGAAGGTTGAAATGTACGTTTCATAATAATTATATTTATATATTTTTTAAATTATAAATATATTATTATAAAATATATATAAAAAATATATATAATTTATATTTATATATAAATAAAATTTATTTAATTAATATTAATTATGAAATTATTTATTAAAAAAGAAAATATATTAAAACCTTTAAATAAGATTTGTAATATTTTAAATCGTAGTCCTAATTTAAAAATTTTAAATTTTATTTTTATAAAAATAAAAAAAGAAAAATTGTTTATTATAGGAAGTGATTTAGAATTAGAATTAATAGCAGAAATTAATTTAAAAAATAATAATTTAAAAATATCAACAATAATTGAAGCAAAAAAATTTTTTAATATAATTAAAGAATTACCAGAAAATTCTATTTTTTCTTTATCTTTTTATAAAAATAAATTAATTATTAACTATAAAAATATAAATTTTTCTTTATCGACTTTACCTAAAAGTTCATTTCCTCTTATTTTAAATAAAGAAAAAAACATAATTTTTAATTTAAAAAAAGATACATTAAAAAATATGTTATATTTAACAAAATTTTCTATGGGATTTCAAGATATTCGTTATTATTTAAATGGAATGTTATTTGAAATAGAAAAAGGAATATTAAAAATAGTAGCTACTGATGGATATCGTTTAGCTATATATTCAAAATTTATAAATATAAATATTAAGTTTATTTCAATAATAATACCAAGAAAAACCATAATAGAACTTTATAATATATTATATGATAATAATACTAATTTAGTAAAAATAGAAATTAATAATTATTTTATTAAAATTAATATAGATAAATTTATATTTATTTCAAAATTAATAAATGGAAAATTTCCAAATTATAAAAAAATATTAAATTATAACAATAAAAAAATTATAGAAATAAATAGACTTTTATTAAAAAATTCTTTTTCACGTATAGCAATACTTGCAAATGAAAAAATAAAAGCTATAAAAATTAAAATTAGTAATAATAAATTAAAAATAATGTCATCTAATTTAGAAAAAGAAAAAGCAGAAGAAATTTTAAATATAAAATATTTATTTTCAGATATAGAAATAAAATTAAATTATAATTACGTAATTGATATTTTAAAAACATTAAAATGTGAAAATATAAGAATATTATTAAAAGATGAAAATTCTTTAATAAAAATTGAAGATTGTAAAAATAATGAAATTCAATATATTATAATGCCAATGATTATTTAAAAAATAATTAAGGATTAAAAATGTCTAAATATTATGATTCTTCTAGTATAAAAATACTAAAAGGATTAGATGCAGTACGCAAACGTCCTGGTATGTATATAGGAGATACTGAAGATGGTACTGGTTTACATCATATGGTATTTGAAATAGTAGATAATGCTATAGATGAAGCTTTAGCTGGTTATTGTAAAAAAATAAAAGTAATAATTTATAAAGATAATTCTGTATCTGTAGAAGATGATGGAAGAGGAATTCCAACAGGAATACATAAAGAAGAAGGAATATCTGCCGCTGAAGTTATTATGACAATATTACATGCAGGTGCTAAATTTGATGAAAACTCTTATAAAGTATCTGGAGGATTACATGGAGTTGGTATATCTGTAGTAAATGCATTATCAGAAAAATTAGAACTTACAATTAAACGTGAAGGAAAAATATATTATCAAATATATTATAATGGAATTCCAAAAATTCCATTAAAAATAATTGGAAAAACAAAAGAAAATGGTACTTTTATACATTTTTGGCCAGACAAAAATATATTTAAAAATGAAAATAAATTTAAATATGAAATTTTATATAAAAGACTAAAAGAACTATCATTTTTAAATTCAGGAATATCTATATATTTAGAAGATAAATTTAATTTAAAAAAAGAAAAATTTATAAATAAAGGAGGAATAAAAGATTTTTTAAAATTTTTATTAAAAAATAAAAAAACTATACATCAAAATATATTTTATATGTCTATTGATAAAGAAAATATAAATGTTTGTATTACATTACAATGGACTACTTCTTTTAATGAAAAAATTTACTGTTTTACAAATAATATACCACAAAATGATGGTGGTACTCATTTATCTAGTTTTCGTTCTGCTATGACTAGAACTATAAATTCTTTTATAGAAAAAGAAGGATATAATAAAAAAAATAAAAATAATATAATTGGTGAAGATATTAGAGAAGGATTAATAGGAATAATTTCTATTAAATTAAGAAATCCTAAATTTTCTTCACAAACAAAAGAAAAATTAATTTCTTCAGAAGTAAAACATGTTATTGAATCATTAATTAATGAAAAATTAATAGAATTTCTTTTAGAAAATCCTAATGATACAAAATTAATTATTAATAAAATTATACAATCATCTAAAGCACGTGAAGCAGCACGTAAAGCACGTGAAATAACAAGATATAAAAATAATATTGAAATAAATAACTTATCTGGAAAATTATCTGATTGTCAAGAAAAAGATCCAAAAATTGCTGAATTATATTTAGTAGAAGGAGATTCTGCTGGAGGTTCTGCAAAACAAGGAAGAAATAGAAAAAATCAAGCTATTTTACCTTTAAAAGGTAAGATTTTAAATGTAGAAAAAGCAAGTTTTGAAAAAATGCTTTCTTCACAAGAAATAATAACAATTATTTCAGCTTTAGGTTTTTCTATTGTTAATAATAAAATATGTAATTTAGATAAATTAAGATACAATAACATTATTATAATGACTGATGCAGATGTAGATGGTTCTCATATACGTACTTTAATTTTAACTTTTTTTTATAGAAAATTACCTGAATTAATAAAAAAAGAATATTTGTTTATAGCTCAACCTCCTTTATTTAAAATAAAAAAAGGAAAAAAAGAATTTTTTATAAAAGATGAAGAATCATTACAAAATTTTTTATTAAAAATAGCAATAAAAGATGCTTTATTATTTACTAATAAAAATGATTTTTTATCAGAAAAAAAATTATTTGAATTAACGAATAATTTTTTAAAATATCAAAAAATTATAAATAAATTAGAAAAAAAAATTCCTAGAAAATTTTTAAATTTATTAATTTATCAACCTTTAATTAAATTAAATGATATTAAATATATAAATTCTTGGTTATCTATTTTAGATAAAAAAATAAATAAAAATATTGAAAATAATAACAAATATATATTTTCTATTAAAGAAGATAATAAATTTAATTTATTTAAAATAAATATAAAAGTAAAAATATATGGTGTAGATAATAATTATATTATTGATGATAATTTTATTAATTCTAAAGAATATAAATTAATTTTAAAATTAGGAGAAAAAATTAAAGAAATAATAAATAAAAATTATTTTTTAATAAAAAAAGGAGAAAAAAATAAATATATTTCTTCTTTTGAAGAAGGAATAAAATGGTTATTAGATGAATCTAATTCAAATTTATATATACAAAGATATAAAGGTTTAGGAGAAATGAATCCAAACCAATTATGGGAAACTACAATGTCTCCTAAAAATAGACGTATGTTAAAAGTAACATTAAAACATGCTATATTAGCAGATAAACTATTTACTATTCTTATGGGAGATGAAGTAGAACCAAGAAGAAATTTTATTGAAGAAAATGCATTAAATATATCAAATTTAGATATATAATTAATAAAAATATATAATTAAAATATAAATAATTTTATTATATTATTAAATATTTAAAATAAAATGAGAAATTTAAAAAATATATATTTTGAAAATGTAATATTAAAACTTCAATCTTATTGGTCTAATAAAGGTTGTAGTATATTACAACCTCTAGATATAGAAATAGGTGCAGGTACTTCACATCCTATAACATGTTTAAAAGCACTTGGTCCTAAACCAATTTCAGCTACATATGTACAAGCTGTACGTCGTCCTACTGATGGTAGATATAGTAATAATCCAAATAGATTACAACACTATTATCAATTTCAAGTAATTATTAAACCTTCACCTAAAAACATTCAAGAATTATATTTATGTTCTTTGAAAAAAATTGGAATAAATTTATATATAGATGATATTCGTTTTATTGAAGATAATTGGGAAAATCCAACTTTAGGTGCATGGGGAGTAGGTTGGGAAGTATGGCTTAATGGTATGGAAATTACTCAGTTTACTTATTTTCAAAAAATAGGAGGATTACAATGTAAACCTATAACAGGTGAAATAACTTATGGTTTAGAACGTATAGTAATGCATTTACAAAATGTAAATAATATTTTTGATATTAAATGGAACAAAAATTCAACTTATAGAGATTATTTTTATCAAAGTGAATATGAACAATCTATATATAATTTTGAATATGCAGATATAAATTTTATGTTTATATGTTTTGAAAATTATATACAACAAGCAAATAATCTATTAAAATTAAAAAAACCATTAATTATTCCAGCTTATGAATTATTGTTAAAAGCTGCACATAAATTTAATTTATTAGATGCAAGAAAAGCTATTTCTGCAACAGAACGTCAACGTTATATATTATGTATTCGTAATATAACAATAAAAATTGCTAAAATTTATTCAAAATAAAAAAAATAATAAAAATAATATTAAATGAAAAAACATAAATTTTTATTAGAAATTGGTTTAGAAGAATTACCACCTAAATTATTAAGATTTTTATCTGAATCTTTATTAAAAAATATAAAAATAGAATTAAATATTTTAAATATAAAATATAATAATATTATTTGGTTTGCAACACCAAGACGTATTGCAATAATAATTTCTTCATTAAATAATTATCAAAATGATAATATTATTGAAATAAAAGGTCCAAAAATTAAAAATAGTTTTAATAAAAATGGTAATCCTACATCTTTATTATTAAAATGGGCAAATATAAATAATATTAATATTAATGAAATTAAAAAATATATTAAAAAAAATGAAAAATATTTAATTTTAAAAAAAATTATAAAAGGAAAATTAGTTTCAAAATTAATTTATGAAATAATAAAAAAATCTATAAATAAAATAAACATACAAAAAAAAATGTATTGGGGAAATGAAAAAATATCATTTATTCGTCCAGTACATAACATAATAATGTTATTAGATAATATATTAATAAATAAAAATATTTTAGGTATAAAAAGTAATAGATTATCTTATGGACATAGATTTATGGGAGAAAAAAAAATAATTATAGATAATGTAAAAAATTATGAAAATAAATTATTAGAATATGGTTATATAATAGTTTCTTATTTTAAAAGAAAAGAAAAAATAATTAAAGAAATTAAATTAAATGCTAAAAATATTAAAATAAAAATTAATTTAAAAAATAACTTATTAGAAGAAATTACTTCTTTAGTAGAATGGCCAGTAGTTATTATTGGAAATTTTAATAAAAATTATATATCAATACCAAATGATATTATAAGTTATATAATGGAAAAAAAATATAAATATATACCTTTATATAATATAAAAAATAAAAAAATTTTTAATAAATTTATGCTTGTTACTAATATTATATCTAAAAATCCTGATAAAATTATAAACGGTAATGAAATTGTTATTAATTCTAAATTAAAAGATATTAAATATTTTTTAAAAAAAGATTCTAAATTAAATTTAAAAGAAAATATTAAAAATTTAAAAAAAATTTTATTTCATAAAGAACTAGGAAATTATTTTAATAAAATATTAAGAATTAAAGTTATTTCTTGTTATATAGCTAAAATTATTGATACTAATATAAAAAATACAATTCGTTCTGTTTTATTATCTAAATGTGATCTTTTAACAAAAATGGTATTTGAATTTCCTGAAATGCAAGGAATTATTGGAATGTATTATTCATTATATAATAATGAAAATAAAATTGTATCTTTATCTCAAAAAGAACAATATCAACCAAGATTTTCAGGTGATAAATTACCAACAACAAAAGTTTCTTCTTCTTTAGCAATAGCAGATAAAATAGATACTATTGTAGGTATATTTGGAATAAATAAATATCCTAAAGGATATAAAGATCCTTTTGCTTTAAGACGTTCAGCAATAGGAATTATAAGAATTATAATAGAAAATAAATTAGAAATAAATTTATTAAATTTAATACAAAAATCCGTTAATTTATATGGAAAATATATTATAAATAAAAATGTAATAATAAATGTTATAGATTTTATTCATGAAAGATTTAAATTTATATATAAAGAAAAAGGATATAATATAGATATATTAAAAATAATTTTTTCAAAAAACTTAAAAAATAAAACATTAAATGATATTAATAATGAATTAATTAAATTAGTAAATATTATTAATTCAAAAGAATTTAATTTAATACTAGAAGTATATAAAAGAATTTATAACTTATTAAAAAAATCAAAAGATATAAATATAAAAAATATAAAAATTAAATATGAATTACTAAAAGAAAAAGAAGAAATATTTCTATATAAAAATATAAATTTATTAGAAAATAAAATTAAATTTTTATTAAAAAATAAATTATATAAAGATATAATATATATATTATATATATTATTATACAATCCAATAAATAATTTTTTTAATAAAGTTAAAATTTTATCAAAAAATATAAAATTAAAAGAAAATAGATTAGCTATATTATATAAAATATATAATATTTATTTATTAATAGAAGATTTTTCATTACTAAAAAAAAATAAAAATTAATAAATAAAAACTTGAATAAAAATATATATTTTATACTATAATAAAATATAAATTATAATTTTTTTAAATTAAAAGAGGTTTTTTGTGACAACAATAATAAGTGTACGTAGAGATGGTTATGTTGTTATTGGTGGTGATGGTCAAGCTACTCTAGGTAATACTATTATGAAAAGTAATGTTCGTAAAGTAAGAAGATTATATAATGAAAAAGTAATTGCTGGTTTTGCTGGAGGTACTGCTGATGCTTTTACACTTTTTGAATTTTTTGAAAAAAAATTAGAAATATTTAAAGGCAATTTAATAAAATCAGCAGTAGAATTAGCTAAAGATTGGCGTACAGATAAAATATTACGTAAATTAGAAGCTTTTTTAGCTGTTGCTGATAATAATGCTTCATTAATTATTACTGGTAATGGTGATGTTATTCAACCTGAAAATGATCTAATTGCTATAGGTTCTGGTGGTCCATATGCTCAAGCAGTAGCAAGAGCTTTATTAGAAAATACAGAACTTGGAGCAAAAGATATAGTAAAAAAAGCTTTAAACATTGCTGGTGATACATGTATTTATACTAACAAATTTCAAACTATTGAAGAATTAATATCTAAAGTATAAAAGGACTAAAAATATGTCTGAAATGACACCTAGAGAAATAGTTAGTGAATTAGATAACTATATTATAGGACAATATAATGCAAAAAAAGCAGTAGCTATTGCTTTACGTAATCGTTGGCGTCGTATGCAATTAAAAGAATCTTTACGTCAAGAAATTACTCCTAAAAATATTTTAATGATTGGACCGACAGGAGTTGGAAAAACTGAAATCGCTAGACGTTTAGCAAAACTAGCAAATGCACCTTTCATAAAAGTAGAAGCAACTAAATTTACAGAAGTAGGTTATGTAGGTAAAGAAGTAGATTCAATAATACGTGATCTTACAGATACAGCTGTAAAAATGATACGTTTAAATGCTATAGATGAAAATAGATTAAGAGCAGAAGAACTAGCAGAAGAAAAAATACTTGATGTATTAATTAAATCAATGAAAAATAATTGGAATCAAACAGAAAATTGTAAAGAACAATCTAATATTCGTCAAAATTTACGTAAAAAATTAAGAGAAGGACAATTAAATGAAAAAGAAATAGAAATTAATATTACTTTAACTTCTATGGGTATTGAAATTATGGCTCCTCCTGGTATGGAAGAAATGACAAATCAATTACAATCTATATTTAAAAATATAGCAGGACAAAAACAAAAATTAAGAAAAATAAAAATAAAAGAAGCTATGAAACTTCTTATTGAAGAAGAAGTAACTAAATTAATTAATCAAGAAGAAATAAAAGAAAAAGCAATAGAAGCAGTAGAACAAAATGGTATTGTTTTTATAGATGAAATTGATAAAATTTGTAAAAAAGGAGAAACATCTGGACCTGATATTAGTAGAGAAGGTGTACAACGTGATTTATTACCTTTAGTTGAAGGATGTACAGTATCAACTAAATATGGTGTTGTAAAAACAGATCATATTTTATTTATAGCAACAGGAGCTTTTCAAGTAGTTAGCCCATCTGATCTTATACCTGAATTACAAGGTCGTCTACCTATTCGTGTAGAACTTGAAGCTTTAACTTCTAAAGATTTCGAACGTATTTTAACAGAACCTAGTGTATCTATTACTACTCAACATATAGAAATGATGGCTACAGAAGGAATAAAAATTATCTTTACTAAAGATGGAATAAAAAGTATTGCTGATGCTGCTTGGCAAGTAAATGAACAAACAGAAAATATTGGTGCTCGTAGATTATATACTGTTTTAGAACGTTTAATGGAAGATATTTCTTATGATGCAAATGAATCTTATAATAAAAATATAATTATAGATTCTAATTATGTTTCAAATCATTTAGATAAATTAGTTTCAAATGAAGATTTAAGTAGATTTATTTTATAAAAATAAATTTATAAATATTAAAATTTAATATAAATTAAAAAATAGTTATTTTAAAAATTATTAATAATAAAATATATATTTTTTAATATTTAATTTTGTTTTTAAAATAAAAAATAAATAAAATTATTTTATTTTTGTTTCTTTATAAGAAACATGCATTCTTATTTTTGGATCAAATTTTTTTAATTCAATTTTATTTAATTTATTTTTTTTATTTTTTGTTGTAGTATAAAAATGACCAGTTCCAGCAGATGATATCATTTTTATAATTTCACGAGAATTTTTAGCCATTATTAATTCCATATTTAATAAAATTTAATTTTTTTAAAAAAAAATTTATACCTTTTTTATCTATTAAACGCATACCTTTAGCAGAAATTTTTAATTTAATAAATTTTTTTTTATTTTCTATCCAAAATTTATGAAAATGTAAATTAGGTATAAAACGACGTTTAGTTGCATTCATAGCATGTGAACGATTATTACCACTTACTGGACGTTTACCAGTAATTTGGCAAATTTTAGACATATGTTTTATATTCCTGTTTATAAATAAAAATTTATTTTATAACATTTTTATATATAAAAATATATAATTTTAAATTATTTTAATATTTTTTAGGTGAGAGAGGGATTCGAACCCTCGATACACTTTCGTATATACACACTTTCCAGGCGTGCTCCTTTAACCACTCGGACATCTCACCATTAATAATATATAATTAAATATTAAAATTTAATATAAATTAAAAAATAATTATTTTAAAATTATTAATAATAAAATATATATTTTTTATAAATATTACATTATTTCTACAGTTTTTATACCTAATAATGATAAACCTTGTTTTAAAGTTCTTGCTGTTAATAATGCAAGTTTTAAACGACTATTACGTAATGATTCATTATTTTCTTTTAAAATAGGAAATTTTTCATAAAAATTTGTAAAAATTACAGCAAGATTATATATATATGTACATAATATATGTGGCATACCATCATTAGCAACAATATTAATTGTTTCATGATATTGTAATAAACATACTGCAAGTTTAATATCTTCTTTTTCTTTTAAGTCTAAATCATCTGATAAATAATATATATTAATAATATTACTCTTTTTTAATAAAGATACTATCCTAGTATAAGCATATTGTATATATAATGCTGTATTACCTTTAAAATTAAGCATTTTATTCCAATCAAATATATAATTTTTATATCTTTTTTTAGATAAATCTGCATATTTTATTGCTCCTATACCTACTATTTTTGATAAATATTCAATTTTAGAATATTTTATATTTTTTGTTTTATCAAATATTAAATTACGTGCACGTTTTAATGCTTCATCAATAAGTTCTGAAAGTTTAGCAATATCTCCAGTACGAGTTTTAAATGGTTTACCATTTTTTCCTAATATCATACCTAACATATGATGTTCTAACTTAACTGATTCTGGTATATAATTTGCTTTACGAACTATATACCATACTTGTCTTAAATGCTGATTTTGACGTGAATCAATATAATATATAATACGTTCAGCTTTAAATTTTTCATAACGATATTTAACACAAGCAATATCAGTAGTTGTATAAAGATAAGCACCATCTTTCTTTTTAATAATTACACCCATAGATTTACCATATTTATTTTTAAATTCATTTAAAAATACTACTGTGGCACCTTCTTTTTCTATAGCTAATCCTTTATTTTTTAAATCTTCTACTATTTTAGGTAACATATTTTTATAAATACTTTCACCCATAATATCATCTTTAGTTAAAGTAACATTAAGTAATTTATAATTTTTTTGATTATCATTAATAGTTAAATTTAATAATTTTTTCCATATTTTTATGCAATTATTATCATATTTTTGTAATTTTACTACATACTTACGTGAATTTTCTGCAAATAATGGATCTTTATCATAATTTTTTTTAGCTATTCTATAAAAATTTTCTAAATTATATAATTTTATTTTTTTTAATGATAAATTTAATTTTATAGAATCTAAATATGCTAAAATCATACCAAATTGTGTACCCCAATCTCCTATATGATTAGATCTAATTACATTATGACCAAGAAATTCAAAAATTCTAACCATAGAATCACCTATAATAGTAGAACGAATATGACCTACATGCATTTCTTTAGCCATATTAGGTGAAGAATAATCTACTACTATATTTTGTTTTTTTACTAAATTAATACCTAATCTAGAAGAAATTAAAATAATTTTTAATTGATCTTTTAACCAATTTTTATTCAAAAAAATATTTATAAAACCAGAATCTGTAACTTCTATTTTTTTTGCTATATTATCTAATTCTAATTTATAAAATATTTTTTTTGCTAAATTATTAGGTAATAATCCATTTTTCTTTGAAATAGCTATAATACCATCTACTTGATAATCTCCAAATTTAATTTGAGAAGATTTTCTTATATGTACAATATTATTAGTATATTTGACTCCCAATGATAACAATGCTTTATTTAATTTTTTTGATAAATATTCATGAATATTCATTAATATACCTTAATAATTAATATTATTATTTTTTAAATATTATATTATTATTAATATTTTAATAAAATTTAATTTTTAAAATAAGAATTTATTTTAAAAATATAAATATTTATTATAAGGATATATTATGCGTTTATATTGTGGAAAAATAAATATATTACATGTTGGTAAAAATATAACTTTATACGGTTGGGTTAATAGATTTAGAAATCTTGGTAATTTTATTTTTATAGAAATGCGTGATAGAGAAGGTATTGTACAAGTATGTTTTGAAAATTCTATAAATAAAGATACATTTATACTTGCTACTAAATTAAGAAACGAATTTTGCATAAAATTATCAGGTATTGTAAAAACCCGTCCCAAAAATCAAATTAATAATAATATATATACAGGAACAATAGAAGTAATAGCTACTAATCTTACTATAATTAATAGTTCAGCACCAATACCAATTGATATTAATAAATATAATAATGAAGAATTAAGATTAAAATTTCGTTATTTAGATCTTCGTAATAAAGAAATGATTAAACGTCTAAAAATACGTGCTCGTATAATTAGTTTTATTCGTAAATTTTTAGAAAAAAAAGGATTTATAGAAATAGAAACACCAATACTTACTAAACCAACACCAGAAGGTGCTCGTGATTATTTAGTACCTAGTAGAATTCATAAAAATAAATTTTATGCATTACCACAATCTCCTCAAATATTTAAACAATTATTAATGATATCTGGTTTAGATCGTTATTATCAAATAGCAAAATGTTTTAGAGATGAAGATTTACGTTCTGATCGTCAACCTGAATTTACTCAAATTGATATAGAAACATCATTTATGACTTCATCACAATTACGTAAATTAATAGAAAATATGATAAGAAAACTTTGGAAAGAAATTAAAGGAATAGATTTAGGAATTTTTCCTAAAATGACTTATAATCAAGTTATTAATAAATTTGGTTCTGATAAACCTGATTTACGTAATCCTTTAATAATAATAGATATTACTGATATATTTTTTAATATAGATATAAAATATAAAAAAATATTTATTAAAAATAATATAAAAGATATGGCAGTAAATGTATTACGTGTACCTAATTCTGATAAAATAAATAAAAAACAAATTAATTTATATTCTTTATTTATTGAAAAACATGGTATAAAAAACTTTTTTTGGATAAAAATTAATAAAAGAAAAGATATAATAAAAGGAATACAAAGTCCAATATTAAAATTTTTATTACCAGATATAATTGAAAAAATTTTAGTACGTACTAAAGCTTGTGATAATGATATTCTTTTTATTAGTATTAATAACTATAAAATTTTAAATAAAGCTATGAACGAATTACGTTTTAAAATATGTAAAGATTTAAAATTAATTAATAAAAATAGTTGGGCACCTTTATGGATAGTAGATTTTCCTTTATTTAAAAAAAATGATGAAGGAAATTTTGTATCTATGCATCATCCTTTTACTGCTCCAAAAAATATAAAAAATAAAAAAATAATAAATAATCCTTCAAAAGTAACTGCTAATTCTTATGATATAATAATTAATGGTTATGAAATTGGTGGTGGTTCAGTACGTATACATAATATTGAAATGCAAAAAAATATATTTAATATTTTAGGTATAAATGAACATAAACAAAATGAAAAATTTGGTTTTATGTTAGAAGCATTAAAATTTGGTACACCTATACATGCTGGTATAGCTATTGGATTAGATAGATTAGTAATGCTTTTAACTGAAACAAATAATATTAGAGATGTAATAGCTTTTCCAAAAACTACTAATGCTTCAGATCTTATGACTAAAGCACCAAGTATAATTATGTAATTTTTTTAATATTATATAATTAATAAATTTATTTAGGATTTAATATATAATGTCAGGTCATAGTAAATGGGCTAATATTAAACATCGTAAAAATAATCAAGATATAAAACGTGGTAAAATTTTTTCTAAAATTATACGTGAACTAGTTACTTCTGCTAAAATAGGTGGAAGTGATATAAATTATAATTCACGTTTACGTTTATCAATAGAAAAAGCATTATCAAATAATATGACAAGAGATACTATAAATAAAGCTATTAATCGTGGTATTGGTATTAATAATAATTTAAATATAAAAAATATTATTTATGAAGGATATGGACCAGGTGGTACAGCAATAATGATTGAATGTATGATTGAAAACAAAAATCGTACTGTATCAGAAATACGTAATATATTTGTTAATAACGGTGGAAATCTAGGTACTACTGGTTCCGTTTCATATATTTTCAGTAAAAAAGGAATAATATCATTATCTGCTGGTTCTAATGAAGATAAAATTATGGAAATAGCATTAGAAGCTGGAGCAGATGATTTTATAACTTATAAAAATGGTACAATAGATATTTATACTATTCCTGAATTATTTTTTGTAATTAAAAATATTCTTAAAAAAAATAAAATAATAATATATTCATCTAAAATAACTATGATTCCTAATACATTAATTAAGATTAATATAAAAGAAAAAGAAAAAAAATTTAATAAACTAATTAATATGCTTGAAAATTTAGAATATACAAAAGTAGTATATCATAATTGTTATATTTATAAATAATAAAAATTAATAAATAATAAGTTACATATGAGTATTATTTTAGGTATCGATCCTGGTTCACGTATTACTGGTTATGGTATTATACATAAAAAAAAAGATAAATTAATTTATATTAGTAGTGGATGTATAAATATTAAATTTAAAAATTTTAATAATCGTTTAAAAATTATATATACCGGAATAGTAGAAATTATTGATAAATTCAAACCTAATTATTTTGCTATAGAAAAAGTATTTTTTTATAAAAATCCTGATTCAGTAATAAAATTATGTCAAGCACGTGGAGTTGCTCTTGTTGCAGCAATGAATAATGATATTAAAGTATTTGAATATTCCTCTATTATTGCTAAAAAAACAGTAACAGGAACTTATTTTGCAAAAAAAAATCAAATTCAATTTATGGTACGTAAAATACTAAAATTATCTTCTAATCCACAAGAAGATGCAGCAGATGCATTAGCTATTGCAATTACACACTGTCACATTAATAAATAAAATATTAGAAAATATTTATAATAAAATATAATATATATTTAATATTAAAATAATAAAAAAAAGGAAATTATAGTGATAGGACGAATAAGAGGTATAATTTTAGAAAAAAAACCACCTAAAGTACTATTAGAAACTAATGGTATAGGATATGAATTATATATGCCAATGACATGTTTTTATGATTTACCTAATATAGGTAAAGAAACAATTATTTTTACTAATTTTAGTGTACGTAAAGATTCTCATATTTTGTTTGGTTTTATACATAAACAAGAATTAGTTCTTTTTAAAGAATTAATTAAAGCTAATGGAGTTGGACCTAAATTAGCTCTTGCTATTTTATCTGGTATGTCAGCAAAACAATTTATTAATGTTATTGAAAATTATGATATTAAAAAATTATTAAAATTACCTGGTGTAGGTAAAAAAACAGCTGAAAGATTAATAATAGAAATGAAAGATAAATTTAAAGAAATTTATAAAAATAAAGAAAATTTTATTACTAATATAAGTAGTAACGTAAAATCTTTATATGAAACAGAAAATGAAGCAATATATGCTTTAATATCTTTAGGTTATAAACATAAAGAAGCAACTAAATTAGTAAAATCAGTAACATATGATGGTGCTGATTGTGAATCATTAATACGTAATGCATTAAAAGCAGCACTATAATATATGATATCTAATATGATAGAAGTAGATAATATAATTTCTTCATTATCTAAAAAATTAAATAAAGAAGAAAATATAAAAAAATCTAATTATATAAGACCAAAAAAACTTTGTGATTATATAGGACAACCTAATATATGTGCTCAAATGGAAATATTTATAAAATCTGCTAAAAAATGTAAATATCCTTTAGATCATATATTAATATATGGTCCTCCTGGAGTAGGTAAAACAACATTAGCAATGATTATAGCTAATGAAATGGGTGTAAATATTATAAATACTTCTGGACCTGTAGTTGAAAAACCTGGATATTTAGCAGCAATATTAACTAATTTAAAAAATAATGATGTACTATTTATAGATGAAATACATCGTTTATCTCCAATTGTAGAAGAATTACTTTATTCAGCAATGGAAGATTATAAACTAGATATTATTATAGGAGAAGGACCTGCTGCTCGTTCAATTAAAATTGAATTACCTATTTTTACATTAATTGGAGCTACTACTCGTGCAGGTTTACTCACATCTCCATTAAGAGATCGTTTTGGTATTTTACAACATTTAGAATATTATGAAATAAATGATTTAAAAAATATTATTAAAAGAAGTGCTAATTTTATGTCTTTAGCTATTAGTGAAGAAGGTTGTAATGTAATTGCTAGCCGTGCTCGTGGTACACCACGTATAGCTAATAGATTATTACGTAGAGTACGTGATTTCGCTGAAGTACGTACTTCAGGATATATAACTATTACTGATGAAATTGCTAATAATGCATTAAATATGCTTAATGTTGATACTGCAGGTTTTGATTTTATGGATCGTAAATTATTGTTAACTATAATTGAAAAATTCTTAGGTGGACCTGTAGGATTAGATAATTTAGCAGCAACAATTGGTGAAAAACGTGATACTATAGAAGAGTTATTAGAACCTTTTTTAATTCAAAAAGGTTTTATTAAACGTACACCTCGTGGCCGTATAGCTACAGCACATGCTTATAATCATTTTGGTATAAAAAAAAATAACAATAATATTTATAATAAATACATATAATTTTTTTATTTATATAAAAATTAAAATATGATAATTATCATCGTGCAATATATATATAATAACTATTTAAATTTAGTAATAAATAATATATATATTAATAAATTAAAAAAATTTTTAATTATAAGTATAATATTTTTTATATATATATTTTTTTTTTCATATATATTAAAAACATTAAATATTAATAATAAAAAAGAAAAAACACATAAATTTATAATTTCTAAATGTTCTAATATCAATATTATTATTAAATATATAATTAATATATATATTAAAAATAATTTAATTAAAAAATATGCTGAATTAATAAAATTATGTAAACTTATTTATTTAATTACAAAAAAAAATATTAATTTTAAAATTTTATTTTATGTAATAAATAATTACTATATTTTTAATAATAATTATAAAAAAAATTTATTTAATGCTAAATGGTATAATACTAAAATAAATTTTATTATTAATGGAAATTTTATTTTAAGTGCTCGTTCTGTAGGTCTGACCTTATATGATATTAATTCATTAATTAATGCACTAAATTGGCAATTAGATTTTAAAAAATTACGTAAAGGTGATAAATTTTCAGTAATTTTATTAAGAAAGATATTAAACGATGAAATTATTCATAGTCAGTTATTAGGAGTATATTTATGTACTGGTGGTCAAAATTTTTATTCTTTTTTAGCTAAAAATGGAAAATTTTATAATAAATTAGCTTTTTGCTTAATAAATAAAATTATGTATTTTCCAAAATTAAATAAATTTCGTATATCTTCTAATTTTAATATTAAAAGATTAAATCCTGTTACAGGTAAAATTACACCTCATAGAGGTGTAGATTTTGCTGTACCTATCGGTACAATTATATTATCAATTGATGATGGTGAAGTTTTAATTAGTAAAAATGATATAATAGCTGGAAATTATATTTCTATTATTCATAATAATAAGTATATTACTAGATATATGCATTTAAAAAAAATACTAGTTAAAAAAGGACAAAAAGTTAAACGTGGTGAACATATTGCTATATCTGGTAATACTGGACGTTCTACTGGACCTCATCTACATTTCGAAATTTGGATTAATAAAAAAGCAGTTAATCCTATTAATGTAAAATTACCATGTAAAGAAAGTATTATTGATAATGATTTAAATGAATATATATTTAATATTAAAAATATAAATTTATAATAAATAAATTTACTAATCTACTCGTATAATCCTAATAGTATTAGTAGTACCTACAATATCCATAACATCACCTTGAGTAATAATAACTAAATCTCCTGTAACTAAATATCCTTTATCACATAAAATATTAATAGCATTTTTAGCCGCTATAATACCTTCATTTATAGTAATAAATTTAATTGGTATTACACCTCTATATAATGAGGTAATATTTAAAGTTTTTTCATGATGTGACATTGCAAAAATAGGTATACATGAATTTATTCTAGACATAATTAAAGTTGTTTTACCAGATTCTGTCATTGATATAATCGCAGTAATACCTTTTAAATTATTAGCAGTATACATAGCTGATATAGCAATTGCATCTTCAATATTATTGAATTGCATATCTAAACTATAATTAGAAATTTTTTCTGCACCTAAACAAATATTAGACATAGCTATAACAGTTTCTACTGGATATATACCTGTAGCTGTTTCTGCTGAAAGCATAACAGCATCTGTACCATCTAAAACTGCATTAGCAACATCCATAACTTCTGCACGAGTAGGCATTGGATTAAAAATCATAGATTCCATCATTTGAGTTGCAGTAATAACAGCACGATTTAAAGTACGTGCACGCTTAATAAGTTTTTTTTGTATACATACTAATTCAGTATCACCAATTTCAACTCCTAAATCACCACGAGCTACCATTACAACATCTGAAGATAATATTATATTATCCATAACATCATCTGATATAACTGCTTCAGCTCGTTCTATTTTAGCTACTATTTTAGCATAACTACCTGCATCACGTGCTAATTTACGAGCATAATTAATATCTTTTCCAGTCCTTGGAAAAGATATAGCTAAATAATCAACACCTATTTTAGCTGCAATTAATATATCATTTTTATCTTTTTCTGTTAAAGATTCAGAAGAAAGACCACCTCCAAGCTTATTAATTCCTTTATTATTTGATAATATTCCACCTACAATTACTTCTGTATATATTTTCATATTATATATTTTTAAAACTTTTAACTGAATACGACCATCATCTAATAATAAAATATCACCAGATTTAAGATCATTTGGTAAATTTTTATAATCAATACCTACTCCTTCATTATTACCTTTACCATGTTGCATTTCAGCATCTAATATAAATTTATCTCCAATTTTTAAAAAAATTTTTCCTTTATTAAAAGTAGATATACGTATTTTAGGACCTTGTAAATCTCCAAGTATAGCTACGTATTTACCTATACGTGCTGCTATTTCACGAGTTTTTTTAGCTCTAAATAAATGATCTTCTGAATTACCATGTGAAAAATTTAAACGTACTATATTTGCTCCTGCTAATAAAATTTTTTCTAAATTATTATCTAAATCAGTAGATGGACCAAGAGTAGTTACTATTTTAGTTCTTCTTATACATAGGGACATTTATAAACTCCTATAAATTATATTTAATTATTTATTTTAAAAATAAATTTTTTATATTATATTTTAATTTTTATTATATAATATAATTTTTCTTTTTATTCCTATTTACTATACTACATAACTAATCTATATTAGATTAAATATTAATAATTATAATTATTTTATTGTAACCTTTATTAAAAAGAACTTGCCATTAGTTACATAGTATGTGATAACGTAATTGGATAAAAATAGTTATAGTTATGTGTATGAGTAGCATTTTAATAAATAATTTTTGTGGATTAAAGACGTTTTCGTTGCATATCACTTTTATTATAATATTTATATTAGTGCCTCAAACAATAACAAATAAATTTATCTTTTATAAAAATTTAAATAATCTAAAGGAAAATATGCAATATGGCAAAGATCAAAGGTCAAGTTAAATGGTTTAATGAATCTAAGGGTTTTGGTTTTATAACTCCTGATGATGGTAGTAAAGATGTTTTTGTACATTTTTCTGCTATCCAAGGTAGTGGATTTAAAACACTTACAGAAGGTCAGAATGTAGAATTTGAAATACAAGATGGACAAAAAGGACCTTCAGCTGTTAACGTAACTACGTTGTAAGCATAAAATAAAAAATTCCCCTGAAAAAAATATAATTCAGGGGAATTATATTTTTAAAATAATAAAAATTATTAAATTATAAATAAATAGAATTTACATTATCAACAGATAAAACTTTACCTTTATTTAATTTTTGTAATGCTAATGGTAATATATCTTGAGCAGAAGGAAAAATAGTTTTACCAATACTAAAATGTAATTTTTCATTTTTAATATTTAATAATTTTTTATATATCTTAAAACCAGTACCTGCTATGGTCCAATTACCAGTCATGTCAGAAATAAAAAGTTCTATATTTTTAATATTAATTATTAATTCTGTACCTGTCCATATACCATCTTCTTTACGATAATATTTACCTAAATATAATTTATCTTTACTAGCATATATAGTACATAATACATTTTTTGAACCTGTATTTCTCCATACTCCTTGAGCTAATATTTCTAAAGAAGAAATTTCAATTAAAGGAAAACCAGCTCCTAATGCTAATCCTTGAGCTATACTTATAGCAATTCTAATACCAGTAAAACTACCAGGACCTCGTCCAAATGCAAGTACATCAATAGATAATAAACTAATATTAGCCTCATATAATAAACTATCTATCATAGGTAATATATATTTAGTATGTTTATTTGGAGTAATTGCAAAACGTACTTTAATCTTATTATTAATCATTAAAGCAGCAGAACATGCTTCAGTAGTAGTATCTATAGCTAATATTTTTAAATTAGACATTATTGCTATATAAAATTAAATATTAAAATTAATATATTTAAAATTGTAATAATTGTACATTATAACTTCATATTTATATTTTTTAAATATAAAAAATAATTAATTAACATAAATAAACCTATAAATAAATAAATTATAAAAATAATAATCATCCATTGAGAAATTGTTAATGAAAAAAATATTATTTGAGGTTCATAACAATATCCTGTAGGATAAAATAATGATGGTAAAAAACGATCTAAAGGTAACCAATATGGAAAAAAAATAAAATCACAATTAAATATAAATTTAAAAAAATGTATTTTTGTTTGTTTTATTGCTATTAAAAATCCTTTCCAAGAACTATAAATAAATAGAAAAATTGAAAAAAAATATAATAATGATATATTTGTAAAAATACTTATTAGTCCTGCTAATATTATTCCATATAAAGCACATCTTTGATAAATA
>Ga0209795_10000512_pt1 | contig 29528 bp, 31 predicted proteins | sample AgamicOrMarz_FD_187166 | JGI IMG/M metagenome (GOLD analysis project Ga0209795, IMG submission 187166) | Agave microbial communities from Guanajuato, Mexico - Or.Ma.rz (SPAdes) (version 2) | ecosystem: Host-associated > Plants > Phyllosphere > Phylloplane/Leaf | place: Guanajuato, Mexico...
CGCTGGCGGCAAGGCTGTCGATGGCGTTCAGCGTTTTCTCGCCGTCCGGCACCGCGATTTTAATCACTTCAAAACCTAAATCTTTTCCGGCTTTATCGGCGAACTTCCACTCCGTCTGGAACCAGGGCTCTTCAGGCTGTTTGACCAAAAAACCGAGTTTTAAATTTTCTGCGATAGCGGATTGTGACATAACGGCAGCCAGGCCGACGGCCGCCAGCGCTTTAGTAAATTTGTGCATGGTTAACTCCAGCTTTAGCATTCTTTTCTGTAGGGAATAATGGCGTGCTTCTTATTTAATCGGACGTAAAACAAGACATTAGCGGTTAGCGCATCAAAAGCGTTAGTGCTGGTGATAGTTTTAGCGGGAAATTAATCATCCATAAGAGAGCGCCATCACACCGCAGAATTACAGTAATTGCGTACATAAATTCAGCGAAAAATGACATAAAAAGGACAGGATTTGTCAGACAAATAAGAGAGGGTTAAGCAGAATTATCCATAAGATTAGCTAACTAATCCCTGACAGCCGGACGCCGCAGCGCCCGGTCTAAACATTACCAGCGGTAATAGATGTGGTCGGCGTGATCGCGAACGGGCGCGTCGTCACCCAGAAGGCGAGCAGAAAGGGTCAGCGCAAAATCAAAAGCGTGGCCCAGGCCTTTGCCGCTGAGCAGGTTTTGATCTTCAACAACCGGCGCATCAACATATTCCCCGTCGGTGACCGTTTCCCATAACTCTCCCGAGCAGACGTAGCGGCGCCCCTTCAGCAGGCCGTTGCCGCCCAACACGCGCGCTGCCGCGGAGCAGATGGGACAAATCAGCTTTCCGCTCTCGTCATGCTCCGTCACAAATCTTATCGCATCGCGGCTAGCCGCCAGGTTCACGCTCCCCTGCGGCCCGCCGGGCAATACCACGGCGTCATACAGGGTATCGATGCGCTCTGCTAACGTGCTGTCTGCCACCATTGGAATGTTATGGTAACTCACCACCGCGCGGGACTCCGCGCAGGCCAGGGTTTCCACCTCAATCTGCAAACGGCGCAGGATATCGATAGTGATAATTGCCTCAGCCTCTTCGAAACCAGGTGCCAGAAGCACCGCCACTTTTGCCATCGTTGACCTCATGATAAACAGTTATAAAACACCGTTTCATTTTTACAAAGCAACAGGCTACAGTCTTCCGTAGCGATCACAAAAATGGGTATTTAGCAGAAATTGATTTGGCGCAATTTCAGAGAAAGAAAATATATCTTAGATAATTAATCCTGTTTTAGCGCATTCGCAGAATATCCTGCCGCCTAATAATTCACGACCGTAAATTAGTTAACCTAAACAGCAGAAAGTCAATAACATCAATTAGTTATAAAAATATCTTTTCATGTCCACGCATTTGATTTTATGTACTATATTAATTTTTGTAATGTATGGTAAACACAGCCTTATTAAGAGTTTTCTTAGACCACAGACAAGGGTATGCTTATTTATATCGAACACAGGAAGTGAATATTCGGTCGACTTTATTCAGCGCAGAAATGAAATTTCTGCCAATCAATCGTAGTACCTGCAGGGTCAGGTTAAGCAGCGGACCACGCGTCCCACAGTTAATAAGGATATTTGTATGGCTACCCAAACGATGATGCAAAAACTCAATGCCCAGTTGAACCTGGAGTTCTATGCCTCAAATCTGCACCTTCATTTGAGCGCATGGTGTTCTGAAAACAGCCTCAACGGTACGGCCACCTTTTTTCGCTCACAGGCGCAAAGCAACGTCACGCATATGATGCGCGTTTTCAACTTTATGAAAGCGGCCGGGGCGAATCCCACCGTTAAAGAACTGGCTACCATCAACGATGACTACTCTTCGCTGGAAGAACTGTTCCAGAAAACCCTTGAAGAGTACGAGCAACGCTGCAGTACGCTCAGCAAGCTGGCCGATGAAGCCCAGGCACAGCATGACAGCAAAACGCTGAAATTCTTACGGGATATGGACAAAGAGCAACAGCAGGACGGCATGCTGCTCAAGGCGCTGGCCGATGAGATCCGCAACGCCAGGCGCGCGGGTCTGTGCCCTGAGCAGACCGATCGTCATCTGCTCGACATCGCCACGGTGCAACACCACTAAGCCCTTAGCGCCTGCTTCCCGCCCGGAGCAGGCCACCAACCCCCTGCTTTTCCTGATATTTAACAAATCAGATCTCGCTCCCAATGAATAACCTTACAACGTGTAATGATTTGAATAATTACATTATCGTTGACGAGGGAGCATCATGATCACCATTGAGTTTATTGTCATTATTGCCTGTCTGCTGGTAGGAACACGCTTTGGCGGAATGGGGCTGGGGTTAATTAGCGGGATCGGCCTGTTTATTTTGAGTTTTGTTTTTGGCCTGCAGCCCGGTAAACCGCCGGTGGACGTGATGCTCACTATCCTCGCGGTCATTGGCTGCGCGGCAACCCTGCAGACCGCCGGCGGGCTGAACGTGATGATGCAGTTCGCAGAGCGTCTGCTGCGAAAACATCCCCAGCACATTACCCTTCTCGCCCCCTTCACGACCTGGATGCTGACTTTTCTGTGCGGGACGGGGCACGTGGTCTACACCATGTTCCCCATTATTGCGGATATCGCGCTGAAAAAAGGGATCCGCCCGGAACGCCCGATGGCCGTGGCGTCAATCGCCTCGCAGATGGCAATCACCGCCTCCCCGGTTTCCGTTGCGGTCGTATCGCTGGTCTCTATTCTCGGCGCACAGCACGGAATTGGCCACGCGTGGGGGATCCTCGAAATTCTTGCCGTGTCCGTTCCGGCGTCGCTGTTCGGCGTTGCCGTGGCGGCGGTGTGGAGTTTGCGTCGCGGGAAAGAGTTGGCCGATGACGTGGAGTTCCAGGAGAAGCTGAAGGATCCGAAGCAGCGCGAGTTTATCTACGGCGGGACAGAGACGTTAATGGATCAGCGTTTTCCAAAACAGGCCTACTGGTCAACGTGGATCTTCTTCGCCGGGATCGCCGTTGTGGTGCTGCTGGGGGCACTGCCTGACCTGCGTCCGGCTTTTGACGTGAAAGGTAAATTGACCGCGCTGTCGATGAACCTGGTCATTCAGATGATGATGCTTATTGCGGGTGCGGTAATGCTGATGGCCTGTAAGGTAAAAGCCTCAGCCATTTCCAATGGTGCGGTATTCAAAGCGGGAATGGTGGCGATCTTCTCGGTATTTGGGGTAGCGTGGATGAGCGATACCTTTTTCCAGGCGCACCTCGACGAGCTCAAAATGGCGCTGGAAGGGGTGGTGAAAAGCCATCCCTGGACGTATGCGATTGTGCTTTTCCTGGTCTCAAAGCTGGTGAACAGCCAGGCTGCCGCGTTAACGGCCGTCGCGCCGATGGGGCTCATGCTGGGAATTGAACCGAAAATGCTGATCGCGTTCTTCCCGGCCTCATACGGATACTTTGTGCTGCCGACCTACCCGAGCGATCTGGCCTGCATCGGCTTTGACCGTTCAGGCACCACCCGCATCGGCAAATTTATCATCAACCACAGCTTTATTTTGCCAGGGCTGATTGGCGTGAGCTGCGCGTGCGCCGCGAGCTACCTGCTGGTGCAAACCTTCTTCTGAAGGGTCAGGGGCGACAGGCGCTGTCGCCCTTCGACGTTTTCTCAGAAAAGTGTTTCTAAATTCAAAACATCGGTTTATTTTAGTGAGACTCACCCTGCGGCGTGAATCTCAGTTCGATCAGCGCGATAGCTTTCTGGATCGCGCGGAGCGTAACCGGGTCAGCCGCAGCAGGATGGCTGGTGAAATCGATATTTTTCAGTTGGGTAGACATTTTTTCGCGCACTTCAACGGGCGCGATAACGTCAATCACATCAAGGATTTGTTTGATAACCAACTGGCATGCGACGACGTCAGACACCAGCTCCTGATCGGCGCTCAGGTTTTGTGACATGGGGTTTCTCCTTATTCAAAGGCGGCCATAGTAGCAAAACGCACGCCCTTTCATCTCCCTCTCGTCGCCCGCAGGCATAAAAAAACCTGCCGAAGCAGGTTTTTATCAGAACATCGCACCCGGAGGGACGTCTTTAAAGGTGTTGCAGTAGTTTGCCCACATGCTTTTCAGGATTTTGCGCAATTTCATTTGATGCTCCAGTAACGTGTTATGCAGGTGTTATTGTTAATGCGCTTATAATATGACCACCGTCACAAAAATCAACGTTTTTGTGATGCACATCACGGTTATAAATCCATCAGTGCTGCCGGAATGTTACGAAAAATGACGATAAATCCGTAAGTTATCATCTTATAAGTTCCAGTAAATTTTTATACTTTTTTTTGATACGACAGGATGAAGATGAGTGAGAACATCACCGGCAAAGAGAGCCGGGGCCTATCGGCCGCAGCGCTGCTGGTTGCCGGGGCATTCTTTATGGAGTTTCTCGACGGCACGGTCATTGCTACCGCCCTGCCCGACATGGCAAAAAGCTTCGGCGTGCAGGCGGTGGATCTTAACATCGGGATCAGCGCCTATTTGATCACCCTTGCGGTCCTGATCCCCGCCAGCGGCTGGATAGCGGACCGCTTCGGCGCGCGGAAGGTGTTTGCCCTTGCACTGGCCATTTTCACGCTGGCCTCCGTATTCTGCGGCCTCTCCACCACCGTCGATCAGTTCGTCGCGATGCGCGTGCTTCAGGGGATGGGCGGTGCGCTGATGGTGCCCGTCGGTCGACTGGCCGTTTTGCGCACCACGCCCAAGCATCAGCTGATTACCGCCATCGCCACGCTGACCTGGCCTGCTCTGGTCGCGCCCATCATTGGCCCGCCGCTCGGCGGCTTTATTACCAGCTACGCCGACTGGCGCTGGATCTTCTTTATTAACGTGCCGCTGGGGATCGTCGCCATTATTCTGGCCCTGCGCGTCATCCCGAACCTGCACGAGGATGCGCGACGCCCGTTTGATTTACCCGGCTTTGTCGCCACCACCCTTGCGATGGTCTGCCTGGTTTACGCCATGGAGTCGATGGGCGGGCAGCACGTTCAGGCGGGATTAACGGCTTTTCTGTTTTGCGTCGGCGCGGCGGCCCTGGCCTACGCCCTGCGACATTTCCGGCGAACAGAGTGGCCAATGATCCGGCTGGACGCAATGCAGGTTCCAACGTTCCGCGTCACGATGTACGGCGGTTCGTTGTTCCGCGCCTCCATCAGCGCCGTTCCCTTTCTGCTACCGCTTATGTTTCAGGTGGGGTTTGGCATGGATGCATTCCACTCCGGCCTGCTGGTGCTGGCCGTGTTCGTGGGGAACCTCACCATCAAACCCGCCACCACGCCCCTCATTCGCACCTTAGGCTTTAAGCGTCTGCTGCTGATCAACGGCGCGCTGAACGTGCTGGCACTGCTGGCATGCGCCTTCCTCACCCCTGACACCCCCGTATGGCTGATTATGCTCATCCTCTATCTGGGCGGTGTTTTCCGTTCGATTCAGTTTACGGCGGTCAGTACCCTCGCTTTTGCCGACGTGCCGTCGGCGCAGATGAGCTATGCCAACACGCTTTTTTCAACCGCAACGCAGCTGGCCGTGGGGCTCGGGATTACGCTGGGCGCGATTGGCATTCGTATCGGAGATAAGATTGGTGAAGCGGCGGGACTCGCCGCGCTGCCGGGTATGAGCTTCCGACTGGCGTTTGTGGTGATTGCGCTGATTTGCCTGGTGGGGATGTTTGACACCTTACATCTGACGAAAAATGCCGGCAGTGCGGTCTCGGAGAAAAAGTCATGAGCAGGCCGGGCGCGCGCTGCGCCGCCCGGCCTGGAGCCTGTTAGCCTACAATTGCGCGAACGAAGGCTTCGATCTCTTTGTCCTGGCAGTTTTCAAAGAAGCACTGCTGGAAGCGCTGACCAGAAACGGCGGTTTTCACCAGCTCAGGATCGATCGCGCGCAGGGTGTCCAGGTAGTTTTCTTTCACCACGGCCGCTTTGACCTGGTTGAGAATACCGGCGTTACGCACCTGCGGCTCTTTACGCTCGGGCGGATACCCTTCGCCGTTGCGGCCAGTGAAGGCTTTCTCAAAGATAAAGCGCACGTTAAGCTCGGCACCCCAGCCAAAGCCTTTGGCGAACGGCAGAGACAGTGCGTTACCGTTGTTGATCTGCGCAAACAGGAACGCGTCCGCGGGATCGATGCAGTAGCCACAGATAACGCCCGGGTGGATGTTAAGAGACATCAAGGCGCCCTGCCCGGTACCACAGCCGGTAACGACAAAATCAACGGCTCTGGAGTTCAGCAGAATGCTCGCCATAATACCCAGATGGATATAGGTGAGATGGTGATCCTTCTCATCGCTCATGCCGACGTTATAGACCGGGAAGCCTTTCTCATCGGCAACGGTTTTTAACTCATTAAGGATGATGGCATTTTTAGCTGCCTGGCTGTTTTCCATCATCAGTGCAATTTTCATCGTGTCTCTCCTGAATGCGTGGCGGGAGATCCCGCTGTGGATACCTTATCACCTTCACCTTACTATCAAATAAACATGCTTTCAAATTAAGTGAAAACTTGTTTTAAAAAACAAAGATGCGCTCACAGTTTCACAAACCGCCTCTTCGTTTTCAGACGAATTTCGACAGCCTCGCGTATGCGCAAAGCCCGTTGCAAAGAGAAAGGGTAGATCCTCCGGCTATTCCAGGCATTGCGCCGGACGCCTGCGGGTACGATAGCCTATTTCCTCCCACTCAGAGCGTACAATGAAAAGAGTCTTCGTTGCCGGAACGATCCTGCTGCTCGCGGGGTGCAGCATCAACCGCCAGGCGGAAGTCAGTAGCCTTGACGCAACAAACGGGATAGTCCGCCTCGACTACGGCCAGGCGTGGCTGCAAAACGCCCGTTCCGATGCGTATGTGAATAACGGCACCGCGGCGAAAGCCTGCCAGAGTATGGGGTACGCCACGGCGTCCGCATTTGGCCAGCCGATCAAAACCTGCACCCTTATCAGCGGCTCGCTGTGCCTGAATGAAACGGTCACCATCCAGTATAAGTGTATGGGTTATGCCGTTACCCCTAACGCAAATAATCCATGGTATTAATGAAGACTGCCGGCGATGGCTGGCGGTCTGTTTAATTAAGAACAAAAACAATTCGCATCATTAAATATTAGCATCGCCAATGCGTTTTATTCCCATTCGTATTTTTAAATAAACAAATATTTATTTTACTTTTTGCATATATTTAAATAACAAATTATAGTGACGCTCATCGTGAACCAGAAATAATAAACCGGAGCATCACCATGCTGAAAACTGAAATGATCGACAAGCTCAATGCGCAAATGAACCTAGAGCTTTTTTCATCCCTGCTTTACCAGCAGATGAGCGCATGGTGCAGCTACCATAGCTTTGAAGGGGCAGCCGCGTTTCTGCGTCGTCACGCTCAGGAAGAGATGACCCACATGCAGCGTCTGTTTGATTATCTGACGGATACCGGCAGCCTGCCGCGCATCGATACCGTTGCGTCTCCGGTTGCCGAGTACGGTTCGCTTGATGAACTGTTCCGCGCAACGTACGAGCACGAACAGCTTATTACCCAGAAAATTAACGAACTGGTGCATGCGGCCATGGTTGGTCAGGATTATCCAACCTTTAATTTCCTGCAGTGGTATGTTGCTGAGCAACACGAAGAAGAGAAGCTGTTTAAATCCGTGCTGGATAAATTATCCCTGGTCGGTAAATCAGGTGAAGGCCTGTACTTTATCGATAAAGAACTGGCTACCCTCGATACGCAGAATTAATCCCGAAACGGTGCTGTTACTACAGCACCGTTTTATTTTAGTGGCGGCAAATTTTACTTTCATGCGTGGAAAACCCCTCAGACACCGGAATAAATTTTCCGCGTGCCGCCAGAAATTTCACCAGCTCTGCCGCCGACATATCCTCAGCTGAACAGGTATGAAATCGCGCCGTTTCGCCAAAACGCGTGTGAATCGCCTCGACCAGGCTCTGTTCCGAATAGTGCTCACCTGACTCAATCATCATATTGAGTACGTCGTGTCCGTGAATTGACATTATTTTCCCCTCTTAATCAGAAAGCGTCAGATTAACTGCTCGCCGCTGGTCATGCTTTGCGCTGACGCAGGTTTAGTATCGTCCATTACTGTAAATTTATAGTTACACCTGTTGTAACGGTGATTTGACGAGATAACCCTTTTCCCTTACTCTGCGCCGCAGATTTGGTTGCGATTAAGAGTGGTTATAGAGGAAAGCGTGAAAAACAGAACCCTGGGAAGTATTTTTATCGTCGCCGGTACGACGATTGGCGCAGGAATGCTGGCCATGCCGTTGGCGGCCGCAGGCGTCGGTTTTAGCGTGACGCTGATGCTGCTGGGAGGACTTTGGGCCCTGATGTGTTATACCGCTCTGCTGTTACTGGAGGTTTACCAGCACGTTCCCGCCGATACCGGCTTAGGTTCGCTTGCTGCACGCTACCTGGGACGCTACGGCCAGTGGATCACCGGCTTTAACATGATGTTCCTGATGTACGCCCTGACGGCAGCCTACATCAGCGGAGCCGGGGAGCTGATCGCCTCAAGCATCAATGATGGGTTCGCATCCAACATATCCCCTGCGACCGGCGCTATCTTCTTTGCGCTCATCGGCGGCGGCGTGGTCTGCGTGGGGACATCTCTGGTCGATCTGTTTAACCGCTTTCTGTTCAGCGCCAAAATTCTCTTTTTGGTGGTGATGCTGGTTCTGCTGGCACCGCATGTTCACAAGGTAAACCTGCTGACGCTGCCGCTGGAAAAAGGGCTGGCGCTTTCCGCCATCCCGGTGATTTTCACCTCGTTCGGTTTCCACGGCAGCGTGCCGAGTATCGTCAGCTATATGAACGGCGATACCCGCAAGCTGCGCCGGATCTTTATCATCGGCAGCGCCATTCCGCTGATCGCCTATATTTTCTGGCAGCTGGTGACGCTGGGCAGCATCGATTCTTCAACCTTTATCGGCTTGATGGCCGCGCACTCCGGCCTGAACGGTTTCCTGATGTCGCTGCGTGAGGTGGTGATTTCTCCACACGTCGAACTGGCTGTGCATCTGTTCGCCGACCTGGCGCTGGCCACCTCGTTCCTCGGCGTGGCGCTCGGTCTGTTTGATTATCTCGCCGATCTGTTCCAGCGCCGCAATAGCGTAGCCGGGCGTTTACAGACGGGAGCCATCACCTTCCTGCCGCCGCTGGCTTTTGCGCTGTTTTATCCACGCGGCTTTGTGATGGCGCTGGGGTATGCGGGCGTGGCGTTATCCGTTCTTGCTCTGCTGTTGCCGTCCCTGCTGGCCTGGAAGAGCCGTCAACAGCACCCTCATCAAGGGTATCGCGTGGCGGGCGGAAAACCGCTGCTGTGTCTCGTCTTTGCCTGTGGGGTGGTGATTATTGTGGTGCAGTTCCTCATCGCAGTAGGGTTGCTGCCGGAAGTGGGGTAACAAAAAGGGGCTACGATTAGCCCCTTTCTTTATTAATGCAGGCAGCAGCTCTTGAACTTCTTCCCGCTGCCGCACGGGCAAGGATCGTTACGCCCGACCTTCGTGCCGTTTATTATCGGCTTTTGCGCTTCCAGCTGCTGCGGATTGGCAACCCAATAGTTATACAGACGCAGCGCCGCAGGCTGAATGCTCTCGATGCTGGCGGTGTATTCCTTTTCGGTCAGTTCATCCAGCTTCCCGCTGTTCTCTTCTGAGCCGTGCAGGGCAATCACCTCCAGATCCGCCTTCAGCGATTCCGGCAGCGTTGACCAGTCTGTCAGGGCCGCGCCGCGCATGTAGCCATAGCACCACTCTTCAACCACGGTGAAACTTTGGCCGTCAACGTCGTTAAAGCCAAACATTGGCTCAAACTGATCCGGGTACTCGCTCAGGCGTTCAGCAATGTCGTTCATATGCTTAAAGCAGAGATCGATAAAACGGTTCATTTCACGATCGTTTTTCCAGCGCGGAATGTACTTCTCACCGCCCCAAATCGCCACCAGCCAGGCGTCGGGTTCGACAACCCTCGGGCCGGAAAGCACTGCGGTAAGCATGCCGTCCAGTTCTGACACGTCAATCACGGACGCATCGTCATGACCGTAAGACATTAACGTCTCTTCCAGCCACTCCATTTCGCTTTCATTTAATGGGCCTTCAGTCATTGCTGACACTCCTGATAAAAAAGGAAAAGATCCTGGCATATATCGCCCCCCGTGCCTACCTGAAGTTTAGGCCTTTATTGCTGCGAAAACGTGCAAATCGTGACCGTTGCACAACTTATGGGCATTGGTGTTAACAAGATGTGATCTCCGCTGTAATTTCGCTGCGTCCCGCAAGGCGGCGTAAAACGGCACTCTATACTCATACAGACCGCAACCCGTTCACCGGGTTTACCATTCTGGCAACCATTTTGCTTACTTTTCTGCGCGCCTTACGGCGTCTGGAAACCTCGCCGTAATAAGCAGGACGTTGTCTGGCTCTCGTGCGTTTCGTGCATTTTGTTCTCGCTCTTGTTTTTGGATTGCCAATGCCATCAGGCGTTCGGGTATTTACCTGGTGCAAAAACCTCTTTGCTAAGGAACATAATAATGTCGCTGAAATTTATCAGAAGTCCCCTTTCTCTTGTGTTAGCAGGCTGCCTGGTGACGGCCTTTTCCGCCCAGGCCGATATAACGATCGGCGTCGCCGGGCCGTTCACCGGCCCGAATGCCACCTATGGCGATCAATACTGGCACGGGGCAACGCAGGCCGCCGAAGACATTAACGCCGCAGGCGGCATCAACGGTGAAAAAATCAAGCTGGTACAGGGTGACGATGCGTGTGAGCCCAAACAGGCCGTGGCCGTCGCTAACCGCCTGGTCGACCAGGACAAGGTGAAAGCCGTGGTCGGCCATTTCTGCTCCTCTTCCACCATGCCCGCCTCAGAGGTCTATAGCGATGCCGGGATCATTGCCATCACCCCCGGTTCAACCAACCCGCTCATCACCGAACGCGGCATGAGCGACATATTCCGCATGTGCGGCCGTGACGATCAGCAGGGCCAGGTCGCCAGCGATTTTATTATCGACAAGCTGAAAGCCAAACGCGTGGCGATCATCCACGATAAAGACACCTACGGACAGGGGCTGGCTGACGCCACCAAAGCCGCGCTGGCTAAACGCGGCGTTCAGGACGTGATGTACGAAGGGTTATCGCGCGGGGAGAAAGACTTTAACGCGCTGGTGACCAAAATTGGGGCACAAAAACCGGACGTCGTCTTCTTCGGGGGCTGTCACCCTGAAGCGGGCCCGCTGGTCCGTCAGATGCGCGAGCAGGGCTTACAGGCGAAATTCTTCTCCGGTGACTGCATCGTCAACGAAGAGATGGTTACCGCCGCCGGGGGACCGCAGTACACCAAGGGTATTTACATGACCTTCGGGAAAGACCCGCGCCTGATCCCGGATGGCAAAGCCGTTATCGAAAAATTCCGCGCCGGTAAGTTCGAACCGGAAGGCTATACCCTGTACTCCTACGCCTCCGTTCAGGCCATTGCCGCAGCCTTCAAGGCCACAGGCGGTTCAGACTCCGCTAAAGCCAGCGAGTGGCTGAAAGCCAATTCCGTGGATACGGTTATGGGTAAAAAAGCCTGGGACAGCAAGGGCGACCTGAAAGTCTCTGACTACGTGGTGTATCAGTGGGATGACAAAGGGAAATACAAGGAAGTGCAGTAGCGGGAGGGAGTCACGCTCAACGTCGGCAGGTTTGCCTGCCGACGCCTGATATACATCAGGCTGCACGCAACGTGCGGCCCATAACACGAGCGCGCGATGATGAGCACATTCTTCCTGCAACAGTTAATCAACGGATTAACGCTGGGTTCGGTCTACGGATTAATCGCCATCGGCTACACCATGGTGTATGGCATCATTGGCATGATTAACTTCGCCCACGGCGAGGTGTATATGATTTCCGCCTATCTCTGCGCTATCGGGTTGGCGCTGCTGTCGTTCTTCGGCCTGGAGTCTTTTCCCCTGCTTATCCTCGGCACCCTGGCGTTCACCATTGTGGTGACGGGGGTCTACGGCTGGACCATCGAGCGCATCGCCTACAAACCGTTACGCAACTCCACACGCCTGGCGCCGCTGATCTCGGCCATCGGCATGTCGCTTATCCTGCAAAACTACGCCCAGCTCAGCCAGGGACCGCGGCAGCAGGGTGTCCCCACCATGCTGGACGGCGTGCTCCGCTTTCACCTGGGTGATGGGTTTGTCCAGATCACCTACACCAAGGTATTCATCCTGATCGCCTCGTTCGCGGGCATGCTGTTGCTCACCTGGGTAATCAGCCACACTCGGCTGGGGCGCATGTGTCGCGCCGTGCAGCAGGATCGCAAAATGGCCTCCATTCTGGGGATCAACACCGACAGGATTATCTCACTGGTGTTTGTCATCGGCGCTGCCATGGCGGGGCTGGCGGGCGTACTGATCACCATGAACTACGGCACCTTTGATTTTTACGTCGGGTTTGTGATTGGCATCAAGGCCTTTACGGCGGCGGTGCTCGGCGGCATCGGCTCTCTGCCCGGCGCGATGCTCGGCGGGCTGATCCTGGGCGTTGCCGAGGCGCAATTTTCCGGCATGGTGAACTCCGATTATAAGGATGTGTTCTCGTTTGGGTTACTGGTCATGATCCTGATTTTTCGTCCTCAGGGGCTGCTGGGCCGCCCTGTCGTGGCTAAAGTGTGAAGGTGCAGACGATGACATCAGATGGTTTTTCCCTTAAGCGCTGCCTGCTGGATGCGCTGTTCTCCGGACTGGTGGCCCTGATCATTTTCGGCCCCATCGCGGGCGTGGTGCTGGACGGCTACAGCTTCAACTTTGAAGGCCAGCGGCTGGCGTGGCTTGTCGGCACCGTTATGCTGGGGCGTTTTCTGCTGAGCGCATTCCTAAGCACCGCGACCGGCGCGCGATTGCAGGCACGGTTTGACGCCGACAGCGCGGGCGTATACGTCCGGCCCCCGGAATACAAAAGCCGCATGCGCTGGATTATTCCCCTGATTATTGCGCTGGCGATCTGCTTACCCTTCGTGGCCACAAAGTACGTGCTGACGGTCGCGATCCTTGGCCTGATCTACGTCCTGCTCGGTCTTGGGCTCAATATCGTGGTGGGGCTGGCAGGCCTGCTGGATCTCGGCTACGTCGCTTTCTATGCCATTGGTGCCTATGGCCTGGCGCTGGGGTATCAGTACCTGGGACTGGGATTCTGGAGCATGCTGCCGCTGGCGGCTATTCTGGCCGCCGCCGCCGGTGCCCTGCTCGGCTTCCCGGTGCTGCGCATGCACGGGGATTACCTGGCGATTGTGACCCTTGGGTTTGGGGAGATTATCCGCCTGGTGCTGAACAACTGGCTGTCGTTTACCGGCGGACCAAACGGCGTGTCTGCCCCACCGCCTACCTTCTTCGGGCTCGAGTTTGGCAGACGGGCAAAAGAAGGCGGCGTGCCTTTTCACGAGTTTTTCGGCCTGACCTACAACCCGAATATGAAATTCATCTTCATCTACGCGGTGCTGTTTCTGGTGGTGATGCTGGTGCTGTACATCAAACACCGGCTGACGAAAATGCCGATAGGCCGCGCGTGGGAAGCTCTGCGCGAAGATGAGATTGCCTGTCGCTCAATGGGTTTAAACCACGTGCTGGTTAAGCTCTCGGCATTTACTCTGGGCGCGTCCACGGCGGGCATTGCCGGGGTGTTTTTTGCCACCTATCAGGGTTTTGTGAACCCAACCTCGTTCACCTTTTTCGAATCCGCTCTGATTCTGGCCATTGTGGTGCTGGGCGGGATGGGCTCCACGCTGGGCGTGGTGCTGGCCGCCTTCGTGCTCACCGTAACGCCGGAACTTCTGCGCAGCTTTGCCGAGTACCGCGTGCTGCTGTTTGGCATGCTGATGGTGGTGATGATGATCTGGCGCCCGCGCGGTTTGATCCGCATTAACCGCAGCGGGTTTGCCGTGCGTAAAGGAGTGGCGCCATGAGCGAAATAATACTCAGCGTTGAGCACCTGATGATGCATTTCGGCGGAATTAAAGCGCTAAATGACGTCAACCTTGACGTGCAGCGCGGAACGATTACCGCCCTGATTGGCCCCAACGGCGCCGGGAAAACGACCGTCTTCAACTGCCTGACCGGTTTCTACCGGGCGTCCGGTGGCACTATTTTATTTACTACGCGCAGTAAAACCACCAACGTCATTCAGGTGCTGGGGCAAAAATTCCAGCCGGGAGACTGGATCAATCCGGCTCAGTTCGGGCAGCGTCTGTTCTATAAAATGTTTGGTGGAACGCACCTGGTGAACCGCGCGGGTCTTGCGCGCACCTTCCAGAACATCCGCCTGTTTCGGGAGATGTCGGTGGTGGAGAACCTGCTGGTTGCGCAGCATATGCGCGTCAACCGCAATCTGCTTGCCGGGGTTCTGAACACGCCGGCCTATCGTCGGGCAGAAAGCGATGCGCTGGACAGGGCTTTCTACTGGCTGGAAGTGGTTGATTTGGTAGATTGCGCCAACCGTCTGGCAGGGGTGATGTCCTACGGCCAGCAGCGGCGTCTGGAAATTGCCCGCGCGATGTGTACCGGCCCGGAGATGATCTGCCTTGATGAGCCCGCCGCCGGGCTGAACCCGGTTGAAACGCACAAGCTGAGCGGCATCATTCGCTTTCTGCGCGACCATCACGACATCACTGTGCTGCTAATTGAACACGATATGGGAATGGTAATGGAAATTTCAGACAACATTATTGTGCTCGACCACGGTGACGTTATCGCCAGGGGAAAACCGGAACAGATCCAGCATGACGAAAAGGTGATTGCTGCCTATCTGGGCACCGAAGAGAGCGAGGTTGGCCTATGAGCGAACCCCTGCTGGAGTTTCGGGAGGTGGACGTATTTTATGGCGCGATCCAGGCGCTGAAGCAAGTCTCTTTGCAGGTCAATAAGGGCGAAACCGTGGCGCTGATTGGGGCCAACGGCGCGGGCAAATCCACGCTTTTGATGTCCATCTTCGGTCAGCCCCGCATTCGACACGGGCAAATCCTCTTTTGCGCAGAGGACATCAGCCATAAATCCACCCACTACGTCGCCTCCGGCGGCATTGCGCAGGCACCCGAAGGGCGGCGGATCTTCCCGGACATGACGGTAGAAGAGAATCTGCTGATGGGCACGATCCCGATTGGCAACCGGTTCGCTGCAGACGATCTGCAAACCATGTTTGACCTCTTCCCGCGCCTCAAAGAGCGCCGCAAGCAGCGTGCCATGACCATGTCCGGCGGAGAGCAGCAGATGCTCGCGATTGCGCGAGCGTTAATGAGCCGCCCTAAGCTGCTGCTTCTGGACGAGCCTAGCCTGGGGCTGGCGCCGATTGTGGTGAAACAGATTTTTCAGACCCTGCGCGAGCTGGCCCGCAACGGCATGACAATTTTCCTGGTGGAGCAGAATGCGCATCATGCCCTGAAGCTCTCCGACCGCGGATACGTGATGGTTAACGGACAGATCCGTCTGAGCGGCAGCGGCGACGAGCTGCTGGGCGATCCTGAGGTCAGGAAGGCCTATTTGGGTGGGGTGTGAAGCTGCAAAAAGGAGAACCGCCCGAAGGCGGTTCGCAGAAGAGTATCGATTTAGTGATGGGTTAGCTGCCCATCGCTATGATGCGGGCCGATGCGCCCCGCTTCTTTGAGGATTTCCTCGATAAGTTCTTCAAGGCACTCTTTGCCATGATGATCGCAAACGAGGTGTACCTGACGGGAAATCTCTTCTGTCTCCATACCGTCGCACAGCGCGGCCCTCAGCATGACGGAGGCCCAGCGTTTCGCTTCAGAGTGATTTAGCATAACCCCTCCTGATGATGTTGCCCTTCTAAGCGTAGCTTAAAGCCCCGCTTAAAGCCGGATAATCTGTAAGGGTGAATTTCAGGCACAAAAAAACCACCTTTCGGTGGTTTCACGACACTGCTTATCATTGATTTTATTCTTTATTTCCCATGGTAGCCGGAGTGGGACTTGAACCCACACAGCGCGAACGCCGAGGGATTTTAAATCACGTGTTTTATCTATGATTATCAGATGCGTACGATAATTTTTCGCAATTAATTCATAAATTTAAGATCCTATAAATCAACAGTTTAGGTATATAAAAAAGGCACAATGGCGAAGGTTTGTCACCCTAAATCTCAACGTGCGGTTCTTCAAATCGTCGGGCAATGATCGTTAATCGCTCGGTTGATGAAGAATGTTACTCTGCCCAAAACTTCAACCTCTTCCAGAGCCGGGCCTTCTATCGCCTCGCCATCGTCCGTGATCAGCGCCTTACCCATCAGTTTGGCAAACTGCGTATGCCCGTCGCACAGGATTAGCAACACATCGCTTGGCGTCTTTTTCGTAGCAGGCTCTATTACTGCAAACCCCATATCAGTTTCGAGAACCCTGCTCTCCGGCTTTATGTGACAAAGAACAACCGGGGAGAGTTGGCACTCGACGTAATCTAACGCCGGTGAGGGAAATCCCATCAGTGAACCCTCCCCAGGTTGCGCAGGATCCAGTAGTGGTTGTCAGTACCGTCAGTCGTCTTATCCGTGAAGTCTGGTTGAGAGCGCTCTATCCATGCATTGGCGTCAGTCCGGGTAAAGTGCCAATTGAACTCCCGCAACTTCTCGATGAAACGGTCTGTGCTCAGATAACGACAGCCCTTGGGGTTGAGTTGTATGACCGCAACGAAGGCGGCGGGTATGTCTGCTGTGCGTGGCATAATCACATCACAAAATAACTGTATATACATACAGCATCGTCAAATATGAGGGTCGATCAAGTGATCATCTGGTGCTAAACTTCAGACCTTTCCGAATTGACTGATTTATATAATGTTAAAGCTATTCGCCAGGTACACATCAATAGGTGTCATTAACACGCTCATTCACTGGGTTGTGTTCGCTATTGCTATTTACGTTTTTCACACAGGGCAGGCCCTGGCAAACTTCACAGGATTTGTAGTGGCGGTGTCATTTAGCTTCTTCGCAAATGCCAGATTCACTTTCAAGTCTTCTACAACGACCATGCGTTACATGCTTTACGTTGGTTTCATGGGCTCGCTGAGCGCGGCAGTTGGCTGGACGGCAGACAACTCAGGCCTGGCACCAATTATCACCCTGATTGTTTTCTCCGCCATCAGCCTGGTGTGCGGTTTTATTTATTCAAAGTTCATTGTCTTTAGGGATGCGAAATGAAAATTTCTTTGGTCGTTCCGGTCTTCAACGAAGAAGACGCGATACCTATTTTTTATAAAACGGTTCGGGAATTTGAAGGGCTTCAGCAGCATAAAGTTGAGATAGTCTTCATCAATGATGGCAGCAAAGATGCGACAGAATCAATTATTAACGCGCTTGCTGTTGCCGACCCACTGGTTGTGCCGCTGTCATTCACTCGCAATTTTGGTAAAGAACCTGCGCTTTTCGCAGGTCTTGATCATGCTACAGGTGAAGCGATTATTCCGATTGACGTAGACTTGCAAGACCCTATCGAGGTCATTCCTCACTTGATTGATAAGTGGCAGGCCGGTGCGGATATGGTTCTGGCAAAGCGTTCTGACCGCTCCACTGATGGGCGATTGAAGCGTAAGACCGCTGAGTGGTTTTACAAGTTACATAACAAGATCAGCAATCCAAAGATTGAAGAAAACGTTGGTGACTTCCGACTTATGTCACGCGATGTGGTAGAGAACATAAAACTCATGCCAGAGCGTAACCTCTTTATGAAGGGCGTACTAAGCTGGGTCGGTGGCCGTACTGATGTTGTTGAATATGCCCGCGCAGAACGCGTTGCAGGTAGTACTAAATTCAACGGATGGAAATTGTGGAACCTAGCACTTGAGGGTATCACCAGCTTCTCTACATTCCCGCTGCGTATGTGGACCTATATCGGACTTTTTGTTGCCGGAGTAGCATTCCTGTATGGAACATGGATGATCATTGACACGCTTATTTTTGGGAATGCCGTTCGCGGTTATCCGTCATTACTAGTGTCAATTCTGTTCTTAGGCGGCATACAATTAATTGGCATTGGTGTTTTAGGTGAATATATTGGAAGGATTTATGTTGAAGTAAAAAATAGACCAAGATATATTCTTAAAGGGGAATTATAATGCGAATATATAAAATTAGCCCTATTATATTTTTTTATATAATTTTGATAGTATTTTTATCGAAAGATATCTTTTTGGTCAACACTTCAGACTTTGGAAGAGCCGTTGATTTATTCCTTAACGGAGTTAATAACTTCTCTAAAGATAGTGGGTTGGTATTTGAGCTAAAAGAAAACTTTAAGTCCATAGGGCACTTTACATACATCAGCTCCTACAGTTATTTACTTTATTTATATGCCTATATAACTTCATTATATACAAATATCCTTGACATGCGATTACTGGGTGTTATTTTAAAAATGACATTTATAACTGCTCTTTATTTTGTATTCATAAGATTATCAGGGAGAAATGGGAAATGTGCTGACTTTATTTTTATTGCACTATCACTGTTGCTCATGTCATCTTCCAATCTTTCAATGTTCAACTCTTTCTATCAGGAACAAGTTTTATTAATTTGCATTCCTTTAATAATAATATTTATGGAGAGAAAAGATACTAAAGGAATAGTATTGATGTTTACATTTTTAGCTATATTGACGACATCCAAGAGCCAGTTTGCGTTAACACCTATTATATTTATTTTGCATCAAATAGTTTTTGATAGGTATAAACTTAAGCTAAAAATATCGCTGTCTCTTCTATGCTTACTATTAGGTGTTTTATGCATTACCTTTTCTAAAGGAGCGGTAAGCTTAAACAAATATCATTCAAACTACTATGGGATATATCAATTAATGAAAAATAATAAAATTGAACTCCCTGAAAGGGTAGACCATGAATGTGTGGGAGTTGATGCTTGGGGTAATAAATATGACATAGCAAAAGGCGCTCTGTCTAGCGACGCTGGTGAATTTTGTTATAAAAAAAACATTAACACATCATTTTCTGACACAATCAAAGCGTTCCTTGGTAATCCATCGCTATTATTGACACTGCCTTATGATTTAGGCATGAAAGAGCAATATACAGAAAACTACATTCATGTTTTCAAATCCTTCCATTTAATTGAAAACAACCATGGCCCATTAGCCATGATTACAAATATTAAAGATTATTTATTCAAGGACGTAAGGTTTAGCGTTTTATTTATTTCAATGGTTTTATGTCTTTTTTTAAAGAATGAATATTATCGTCAAGTGATTTTCTTTATATCGTCATTCGGCGCTTCTCAGTTATTCTTAGCTTTCTTAGGTGAGGGTTATCGAGATCTAAGTAAACATCTTTTCGGTATGAACATATCCTTCGATTTATTAATATTTACAGCGCTTTGTATGCTGTTTAGGGTCAAAAAAAGCATATAAAGAATATTTAGGGCATCGAAAGATGCCCCTTTAAATTTAAATTGAACTTACCCCCTAACTCGAGGACATTAATGGGTTATGAAAAAATCAATCGGATGCTTACAACGCAATCCAAACGAAAAAAATAGTAGATAAACTTCGTGAGGGAGATCGTTTATAGTGTTGCCCCCTAGCAATCACAAATTTGTGAGTGAGAAGATATGAACCAGAACCCCTTTTCAATATATGACTTCCTTGGCTACCTAATTCCGGGAGGATTATTTTTATATCTTTTATATTTTTGCGGAATCACACTGGATTGGGATGTAATCATCCAACTAAAGAAAGCCGCAATTGCACAGGAATCGTCACTTAGTTTATTGGGATATTCTTCAATTGTTATACTTGCATATATTATTGGCCATGCAATAGCTATATGCTCTGCTTTTCTAGTTGAAAAGTATATGAATGATACATTACAGTATCCTTCTATCTATCTTTTTTGGGAGCTGAATAATGATTTCAAAGATGAAGTCAAAAAAGATTCCGGCAGAACGATTAAGTACATAATAATTAAGACAATATTACTACCAGTATGTATTCTTGATAGAGTCACTTTTTATAAATTTTATTCCCGAGAGCTTACAAAGGAGTTAGCTTCACCGCTATGGAGTATGCTGGAAAAGTCTTACAGGAAGATTTTTTCAGTGGATTTATCTCAACTTAAAAATAGTTATGCCTTACAAGGCGATCTTTTTAGATTAGCCTACCATTACTCATATGAATATTCCTCCAACCATCAACCTAAAATACAGAATTATGTAGCACTATATGGATTTTGCAGGAATGTGTGCTTAGTATTTCTATTGTTCTTTTGGGTAGCTTTCGTCAGACTTGCAATTAATGCTCTAACAGATGAAAGGTTTGGATTTAACATTTTATCAACTTTATCTATGCTACTGATGACATATGTTTTTTATTGTGGGTTCGTAAAATTCTACAGAAGATTCACCTTAGAAGTATTCATGGCATTCAGCGTTTTAAAAACTGATTGATATTTTTTCGGGTGCAGCAGGTTAAGTGGAGAGCTATAGGATGAACGGACAAAGCCAACGTTTTCTTACCCCTGATGACCTCTATCAACTTACTGATTATCGTCGCCCTTCTCTTCATTGCTGCGCGCTGAAAGAAAGCGGTGTATTTTTCGTGCCACGAAAAGATGGCAGGCCAGGTGCTACATGGGATCACGTAATTAACCCTGCAGGCCTGAAGTTAGTAGTGAACAATCCATAGGAAGAAGAACCAAACTTTAAGGACATGTAATGCCCAGAATCCGCAAAAAACCAGAAGATAATTGGGTGCCGCCTCGCGTTCGTCGGAGTAAGTCAGCCTATGCATTCAGAAAGCCAGACGGTAGAACTATGAGATTGTGCAATAGCGCTCTTACTAAGTCTCAGGTCTGGGAGGCCTATGAAAACTTCGTCAACGATATTAAGGTAGGTTCCAACTTCCACGTACTTTGCGAAGAGTTCTTTAACTGTGGTGACTTCCATGAACTGGCCACCGAAACCAGAAAGGACTACAGAAAGTATGGCGCAAAGGTAAATATTGTTTTCGGGAAAATGAAGCCAGACAACATCAAGCCTGAGCATATGAGGAAGTATATGGATAAGAGAGGTGTTAAAAGCAGAGTTCAGGCGAACCGAGAGAAAGCGTTCATGTCGAGGGTGTTCAGGTGGGCATGTGAGCGCGGCAAAGTGAAGATGAATCCATGCCGGGGTGTGAAGCAATTTAAGGAGCAGGCGCGAACCCGTTACATCACAGACAAAGAATATGATGTACTATTCAGCGTTTCGTCAGTACCGGTGAAGATTGCCATGGAGTTGGCCTATTTCTGCTGCGCACGTCAGGGTGACATTCTAGACCTTAAAAAGAGTCAGATACTAGATGAAGGTATTCTAATTCAGCAAAGCAAGACGGCAGTGAGTCAGATTAAAGCCTGGACAATGCGATCACGTTGTCAGACTCCCTTCCGTTGAATAGCGGCATGGTGAGCCTGTACGTGATCCACCAGCAGTCAGGTTCTCGTTACACACGAGCTGCATTTAATGCCCAGTGGATAAAAGCGAAAAAATTAGCCGCTGAAAAATTTCCTGAGCTCGAATTAAACTTCACGGTCCATGATCTGAAAGCTAAAGGGATATCTGATCTAGAAGGAACACTGTATGAGAAACAAGAAATATCAGGCCCCAAAAATGCTTCGCAGACTGTAAGATACAACCGCAAAATATCTGTAGTACCGCTGGTTGGGGGCAGTAATGCCCTCTTTCTGTGGCGAAGTTGAATGGCGAAACATTGGCGAAAAAAAGACAATAAAAAACCACCTTTCGGTGGTTTATACGACACTGCTTATCATTGATTTTATTCTTTGTTTCCCATGGTAGCCGGAGTGGGACTTGAACCCACACAGCGCGAACGCCGAGGGATTTTAAATCCCTTGTGTCTACCGATTCCACCATCCGGCCAGGGAAGAAAGTGGAGGCGCGTTCCGGAGTCGAACCGGACTAGACGGATTTGCAATCCGCTACATAACCGCTTTGCTAACGCGCCTTAAATCTGTTGTCTTTCGACATACACCCGCAATTGCCGATGCATTTGATTTGGAGCGGGAAACGAGACTCGAACTCGCGACCCCGACCTTGGCAAGGTCGTGCTCTACCAACTGAGCTATTCCCGCATGTCATCAAGTTAACTTCTAACCACTTGATTTCATTATCGTCCGGCTAACTGTGCCGCCGTTCGATGCGTTGCATTCTACTGATATGACGTTATGAGTCAACGTTATTTTTTGCTTCCCAGGATCGTTTGCTGAAATTTACGGCGAAACGATCACTGTTCAAGCAAATCTCCGCGTGCAGCGTTTAAATACTGCAGCATTGACCACAGCGTCAGCACCGCCGCGACCCACAGCAGGCCGATCCCTGCCCATTCAACCCATGCGTTGGGGCGCCATAGCATCCAGACCAGCGACGCCATCTGCGCGGTGGTTTTTACTTTACCGATCCAGGAGACCGCCACGCTGCTGCGTTTACCCAGCTCCGCCATCCACTCGCGCAGGGCTGAAATAATGATTTCGCGACCGATCATCGTTGCGGCAGGCAGCGTAACCCACCAGGTGTGATAGTGCTCAGCCACCAGCACCATCGCGATGGCGACCATCACTTTATCCGCCACGGGATCGAGGAACGCACCAAAGCGCGTGCTCTGGTTCCAGCGGCGGGCAAGATAGCCATCAAACCAGTCCGTTACGGCGGCGATCAGGAAAATCAGCGCACAGGCGAACGGAGCCCAGACGACCGGCAGGTAAAATGCCAGTACAAAGAACGGGATAAGCACGACGCGAAAAAGAGTGAGCAACGTAGGGATATTAAATCGCATAATGACGGTAACTGTCTGTTGTCAGTAAAATTTAGCTCTATGTTGCTACAGAGCCCTCAATGTTTCAACGAGTAGTAGATCTTTTCTGCCAGCCCTTGCGAAATACCCGGCACTTTTGCAATTTCCTCCATGCTGGCATTGAGTAATCCTTGCAATCCGCCCATATACTTCAGCAGCATCTGACGTCGCTTTGGCCCAACGCCATCGATGGTCTCAAGCGTACTGGTGTTTTTGACCTTCGCCCTTTTTTTGCGGTGGCCGCCAATAGCATGATCGTGCGATTCATCGCGGATGTGCTGAATCACATGCAGCGCGGGGGAATCTGGCGGCAGGCTAAAGCCCTCCCCTTCGGGTTCGAAGAACAGCGTTTCCAGGCCTGCCTTGCGATCCGTACCTTTCGCTACACCTAACAACAGCGGGTGCCGTTTGTCCCACTCGACCTCGAGGGAGTCAAATACCGCCTTGGCCTGACCAAGCTGCCCTTTCCCGCCGTCGATGACGATGACGTCCGGGATTTTACTCTCTTCAATGGCCTTACCGTAGCGGCGGCGGAGAACCTGATTCATTGCCGCGTAGTCATCTCCCGGCGTGATGCCGGCAATGTTGTAGCGACGATACTCCGCGCGCAAGGGACCATTGGCATCAAAGACCACGCAGGAGGCAACGGTCTGCTCCCCCATCGTATGGCTGATGTCGAAACACTCCATACGTTTGACTTCAGGCAGCTTCAACAGCGTCGCCAGCGCGGCTAAACGCTGGTTAACGGTTGAGTGCTGGGAAAGTTTCGTCGTGAGCGCCGTCGCGGCATTGGTACGCGCCAGCTTCAGATAGCGCGCGCGATCGCCACGCGGTTTGGTCTGCACGTTAACCCGACGCCCCGCCAGCTCGGAAAGGGAGTCCGCCAGCAGCGTTTTATCGTCAAGATTAAAATCAAGCAGGATCTCAGACGGCAGCGTGCGCATCTGGCTTCCCTGTAGATAGAACTGGCCAACAAACGTCTCGACCACTTCGCCCAGCTCCGTGCCGCCCGGCACCTTGGGGAAGTAGCTGCGGCTGCCCAGCACTTTACCCTGGCGTATAAACAGCACGTGAACACAGGCAAGCCCGTTGTCGAAGGCAACGCCGATCACGTCCAGATCGTCACCGGTATTGGAGACAAACTGTTTCTCGGTCACGCGGCGCACGGCCTGAATTTGGTCGCGGATACGCGCGGCCTCTTCAAATTCCAGCGCGCCGCTGGCTTTTTCCATCCGTGCGATAAGCTGCGTGAGTACCTGATCGTCCTTTCCGGCCAGGAACAGGCGAACATATTCCACCTGCTGGGCGTACTCATCTTCACTCACCAGACCGGCAACGCACGGCCCCAGACAGCGGCCAATCTGATACTGCAGGCACGGGCGCGAGCGGTTACGGTAGACGCTATTTTCGCACTGGCGAATCGGGAAGATTTTCTGCAGCAGCGCCAGCGTTTCTCGTACGGCATAGCCGTTAGGAAATGGGCCGAAATATTCACCTTTGGCATGCTTTGCGCCACGGTGCATCGCAAGGCGCGGGTGGGTATCGCCACTCAGGAAGATAAACGGATAGGACTTATCGTCGCGCAGCAGCACGTTATAGCGCGGCTGATACAGCTTGATGTAGTTATGTTCAAGCAGCAGCGCTTCCGTCTCCGTGTGGGTGACGGTGACATCTATATTCTGAATGAGTGCGACCAGTGCTTCGGTCTTACGGGAGGCAAGGTTGCTGCGAAAATAGCTGGAAAGGCGTTTTTTGAGATCTTTAGCCTTACCGACGTAGATAACCGTACCGCCAGCGTCATACATGCGATAGACGCCGGGCTGGCTGGTGACGGTTTTTAGAAATGCTTTTGAATCGAACGCTTCACTCACTGACTTATCAACGACTCCGCATTACACAGACCATGACGAATGGCCAGGTGAGTCAGTTCGACGTCACCGTGAATGTTTAGTTTACTGAACATACGATAGCGGTAGCTGTTCACCGTTTTCGGGCTGAGATTCAGCTGCTCAGAAATTTCATTCACCTTCTGGCCTTTAGTAATCATCAGCATAATCTGCAATTCGCGCTCGGACAAACTGGCAAACGGCGACTCTGCCTTGTCCGGTTCGATCTGGCTCAACGCCATCTGCTGGGCAATGTCCGATGCGATGTAGCGCTGTCCGGAGTACACAGAGCGGATAGCGTTGACAACTTCCTGCGGCGCGGCACCTTTACTGAGGTATCCGGCTGCGCCCGCCTGCATCACTTTGGCCGGCAGTGGATTTTCGGTATGAACGGTAAGCATGATGACTTTGGTATCAACAAAGGTACGGGCGATTTTACGCGTGGCTTCAAGCCCACCGATACCGGGCATGTTCATGTCCATCAGCACCACGTCTGCCGAGTTGGTACGACACCATTTAACGGCATCTTCACCACAGCACGCCTCACCGGCAACTTTAATACCCTTTATATCTTCAAGTATGCGACGTATCCCTGCGCGCACCAGTTCGTGGTCATCAACAAGAAGGACGTTGATCAAAGGAAATGTCTCCAGAATAGGGATAACGCTACTGACTGCTAATTTAGTTTATATTAACGGTTTTCCCCTCAAGTTTAAAACGTTAAAAAACCAGCTATTCGATTTCGCTCCCGTTTTTGGAAATTAGGCTGTACAGCGCGTGGAAAGAAAACCTGCGTGGCTTGGGCATTTACGGCTATTTTTAAGCATCTGTATTCAAAAGGTTACAAAAACAGCGTGAGTAACATCCGCAAAAAACAGTTATTAACTTTTTGTAACAACAATTAACGATAAGCGAACCGGCGGTAAACATTTAATTGCTGATAACCCGCTGAGAAGATTACTCACGCCGGGTGTTTACGTAAATAAACAGGATGCGGAAAAGTACAAAAAACAACCACTGCATTTTTTGCCGCGGCTTGTGGTATACTCCGCGGCCTTAACTTTGACCGTCGCGCTCCAGCGCTGTTTTATAATGAGGAAAATAAATGAGCTCACCTGAATTCGCCACTGCGGAAAATAATCAAGAACTGGCGCAGGAAGTAAACTGCCTGAAGGCGCTGCTGACGCTCATGCTGCAGGCGATGGGCCAGGCCGATGCGGGTCGTGTGATCCTTAAAATGGAAAAACAAATCGCACAGATGGAAGATCGGGCTGAATCGGAAGTATTTGCCAATACGGTTAAGCAAATTAAACAAGCGTACCGTCAATAAAAAAAACGGCTGGATGCAGTGCATTCAGCCGTTGTCTTGTCTGGCACGCAGAACGTATTTGCAATCAGATAAGCCCTGTCGCTGCCGCATAGCACGCTATCTGCGTTTTGTTTGGCGCATTAAATTTTTTCTGCATATTCTTCTGATGGAAGTTAACCGTATTCTCGGATATGGAGAGAATGATGGCTATTTCGGCCGATGTTTTGCCTTCCGCGGTCCACTTCAGAATTTCCCGCTCACGCTTGCTGAATTTCATTTCTGGCGGCATCACCATGTCATGTTCAAAACGAAGCAGAGACATCAGCGCCATTTGTACCAGTATTTGCAGGCGCAGCTCAATTTCTTCGCTGCTTAATACGTTAACCCGCGCGCTAGTACGTGATACGGAAAGGAAGCCATGCGCATGATTAGGGAGCATCAGGCACTGCGTAATACCCGTACGCAAACCATGATCCCGCGCGCCGTCCCATAATTCCTGCGCTTCGGCGAATAAAGCGTCTGTCCAGGGCAAATGGCCCTGATTGAAATTCTCCGGTTTCAGCACCGGATCAATCGCGAAATAATTCTGTGACTGATATTGTGCCATCCACTCATGCGGATAAGTGGAATGCACGGAAGTCCTGGGCCGCGTAAAAGGCACAGGGTGACGCACGCACAGCGAGAAATAATCAAATTCGAGTGTCTGCGTCTGTCGCTGAAGTTCTTGATATACCTCGTCGGCGCAGGTCAATTCCTGAAACCGGAGGACGCATTCCCGTCGCCAGGTGAAAAAGTCTGAATCCCTCATACTTACTGAATGAAGCCCCTGATAAAGATAATCATTATTATGGTGAATATAACCTAACACATAAATCTTATTTATTAATACAAAATATCGGCAGGAGGGGGCTTATCTTTAGTTTTAATACGGTTAATCCGAGCGGTGCGGAATAAAAGAACAGTACAAAAGGCTGTGGGGGAGAATAATTTGCTCCAGAGGGAAAATCTGGAGCAAATTTAGAGCAAAAATGCTACTGCGTGAGGAATTTTTCGAGGAACTGGCGAGTACGCGGCTGCTGTGGGTGAGCAAACAGGCTCTTCGCTGGCCCCTGTTCCACTATTCGACCCTGATCCATAAATATCGCGCGGTCAGCGACATCGCGCGCGAAGCTCATTTCGTGCGTCACAATGACCATCGTGCGCTTTTCCTGGGCCAGCTGACGAATGGTGTTCAGCACCTCGCCCACCAGCTCGGGATCGAGGGCCGAGGTCGGCTCATCGAACAGGATCACGTCCGGTCGCATCGCCAGCGCGCGGGCAATCGCCACGCGCTGCTGCTGCCCGCCCGACAGGCGACGCGGATAGCTGGTCTCCTTGCCCGCCAGCCCGACCTTCGCCAGCAGCTCGCGCGCGCGGGCTGTGGCCTCGTCTTTTGGCTCACCCTTAACGATGACCGGCCCTTCAATAATGTTCTCCAGCACCGTGCGGTGTGGGAACAGGTTGAAACTCTGGAAGACAAAACCCACGTGCTGGCGCAGACGGCGGATTAGCCCTTTCTGCTGACTCATGGATTTCCCGGTATCAATGGTGATATCCCCCACCCGGATCGTCCCGCCTTCAGGCTGTTCAAGCAGGTTGATACTGCGCAGAAGCGTGGTTTTCCCCGAACCGCTCGGCCCGATGATGGCCACCACCTCCCCCTGCTCAACCTCAAGATCGATCCCATGCAGTACCGTTTGACCGTGGAATTTTTTCACCAGGTTTTTGACGTCGATTGCACTCATTTCGGATCACGCTCCTGGCGGTTTAGCTGGTTTTCAAAGTAGTTTTGCAGCGCAGACAGCACCGTTGCCATGACCCAGTAAATAAGCGACGCCGCCAGATACATGGTGAAGACTTCAAGCGTACGCGAGGTGATGAGCTGCGCCTGGCGGAACAGCTCCGGCACCTGAATGGTCGCGGCGAGCGAGGTGTCTTTCACCAGGCTGATAAAGCTGTTGCTGAGCGGCGGGAGCGCCACCCGCGCGGCCTGGGGAAGGATAGCCCGACGCAGGGTTTGCCACGGCGTCATGCCGATGCTTGCAGCGGCTTCCCACTGGCCCTTATCGATGGAGGAGATCGCCGCGCGCAGCGTTTCGGAGGTATATGCCGCCGTATTCAGCGAAAGGCCAATCATCGCCGCCGGGATCGGGTCCAGCTCGATGCCGAACTGCGGCAGGCCGTAGTAGATCATAAAGAGCTGCGCAATAAGCGGCGTACCGCGGAACACTGAAATGTAAAACCGCGCCAGCCAGCGTACCGGCAGCAGCGGCGACATGCGCATCAGGGCCAGCACAAACCCGAGCACCAGGCCGAAGAACATCCCGCCGATACTGAGCTGTAGCGTAAACACCGCCCCCTTCAGCAGGAAGGGCAGCGAATCAATAACCAGTTGAATACTCTCTTGCATTATTATTTTTCGACCTGATTTTTAGACGTGAGGATGATAGGCAAACAGCGCGGGTGCCCCACCGGTGTGAACGAACAGGATCGGCCCTTCATCCTTAAAGCGCTTTTGCGCGATACCGTCGATAAGCCCCGCCATCGCCTTTCCGGTGTAGACCGGATCCAGCAGGATCCCTTCCAGGCGCGCCAGCAGTTTCACCGCTTCCATCCCCTCATCGTTGGGGGTGCCGTACCCCGGCGCAAAGTAATCATCCCAAAGCACAATTTCCGCCTTCGCCTGCAGTTCCAGCTGCTCCGCCACGGCCTGCTGTAACGTTACGACCTTTGGCTTTTGATCAGCGACGCTTCGGGAGACCGTTACGCCAATCAATTCGGCTTCTGGCATCAGCTGTTCCAGACCCACCGCCAGACCGGCATGGGTTCCGGCGCTCCCGGAGGCAACGACCACAGAAGAGAGATTCACCGCCCCTTCACACTGCTGGGCGATTTCCAGCGCGCTTTCCACATAGCCCAGCGCGCCGAGGGCGTTAGATCCGCCAACCGGAATAACGTACGGACGAAAACCCTGCGCTTCAAGACGCGTGGCCAGCTCGCCGAGCTGAGCGGCCGGGTCGGTCAGGGCATCGACCATCTCGACCTGCACGTTGAAGAGGTCCAGCAGCAGGCGGTTACCGTTCGTCAGGTAGTTTTCAGCGCGCGTTCCGATAGGGTTCTCCAGCAGCGCAACGCAGTGCAGCCCCAGCTTAGCCGCCACCGCCGCCGTCTGGCGGACGTGGTTGGACTGAATTGCCCCTGCGGTGATCAGCGTATCCGCCCCCTCGCGCAGGGCATCGGCCGCCAGAAACTCCAGCTTGCGCAGCTTGTTTCCACCCATCGCCATTGGCGTCACGTCGTCACGCTTAATAAAGATATCGCGCCCTACATAGTCCGAAAAGCGTGGCAGATACTCCAGCGGCGTGGGGGCGCCGATAAACTCGAGGCGGGGAAAGCGCGTTA
>Ga0209795_10000518_pt1 | contig 29207 bp, 34 predicted proteins | sample AgamicOrMarz_FD_187166 | JGI IMG/M metagenome (GOLD analysis project Ga0209795, IMG submission 187166) | Agave microbial communities from Guanajuato, Mexico - Or.Ma.rz (SPAdes) (version 2) | ecosystem: Host-associated > Plants > Phyllosphere > Phylloplane/Leaf | place: Guanajuato, Mexico...
TTCTGCCAGGCGGCGCCCAGCTCGACCGGACCCGCGAAGACGCGGAACTGCGGGCCTTTTTCCGAAGGGTTCTCGACGCGGGTGATGCGGGCCTTGACGTTGAGGGCGAGGGTGCGGATGGAGCCGGAGAAGCCATTTTTTTCCGAGGTGAAGGTGCCGATGGTAGCCATTGTTGCGTTCCTTTCGCTGTAACGGGCCGCTCCATTGCGGCCTCGATGGCAGTCGACAAGACCGGGAGCGATCGGACCGCACCCATAGGGCCGCAATGCAATGAAGGGCGGAAGGACCTGAGATTTGTTGGAGGGAGAGGAGGGGAGCGTCAGCTGCCCGGGGCAAGAAATTTCAGGCCAACGTTGCGGGTAAACGATCGAGGGGAAGCCGCCTTCCGGTCAGACATGCCCCATCGAGCCCGCTTATGGAGCTCCAGGACATGCGCTCAAGGAGACCTGCACTGGCTTGTCGAAACATCAACGGAACGAATGCGCGTCACCATGTCCGGATTGCTTTCCTCGCCAGAAAGACAAGGCTCGCGTCTTCCGTCCCCATCACCCAGGCGGAAGGCCCGTTGCACCTGGCTTCTCATGCGGTATCGTGGCGCTGCGATTCGTCGCCCCGGGGGGAAACCGAGAAACCATGCGCCAACCGACAAAGCCGTTCATCGTCGAACGAAAGCCGTCCCGCAAACCCAAGCCCGATGCACACAAGCCTTCGATCTGGGGAAGGCTGGATGCCGACATAGCCCAAGGCCTCAAGGACCAGCAGGATAAGGATCAACCGACCGCCATCCTTGGTGACGACCGGCCCTGACGAGGACACTCAAGCTGCCTGGTCCATCTGCTCCTCGGCAGGCTGCAGGGAATGCAGGAAGTTGACGGCACGCTGCGCATGCGCCGCCGCCTGGAAGATCGCCCGCTTGTCGCCACCCAGTATCGATAGCCAGGATTGAAGGTAAGATGCATGGTCAGGCCGTGGTTCAAGCTCTGGTGCGATACCTAGATCCGCGCATAAGAGGCAGCTTCCGACCTCGGCAATGAGCTCTTCGCGGGCGCGTTCGGTGCGATCCCTGGCATAGCGAGAAAGATCGCGACCGACACGGCCGGTGGCCGCAGTCCAATGAATATGCTCGTGACCCTCAACGGCGGCGTGGCTTGCTGCGTCCCGAAACGCCTCGAAAGACGGCATCTGGATATGATCGGTGACCGGCGCATAATAGGCCTGATTGCCACCGCGACGAACCACAGAGCCTGTATTGCGGAAAAAGCGATCGGCCTTTTCGATGCGCTCTACTGGATCACCCGGCTTGGGCGGCGGCGTATAATAGCTACCCGGCAAGCCGTCGATCTGTTCGACGTTGAAGACCGTATAGGCCTTCAGAAATGGGATTTCGCGATCGACTTCGTTGCCATCTCCATCCGGTGCTGCCTTGGTAAAGCGGCTGGCAAATACAACCATGGTGCCCGTCTCGCCCTTGCGGACGGCAGCGCCGAGCTCCAACGATTGCTTGAACGTCATCCAGGTCGATGAAGCAAATCCTCTCGACATCTGCTCCGACCAGAGCAGCAGCACATTCATGCCTGAATAAGGCAAGCCATTGTGGCGCAGCGGTCTGGTGATCCGGCCATTCGTGTTGGCGGTGGTCCAGGGCTTCACCCAGGGCCTGACCCCTTTTTCGAGATCCGCCACGATCCGATCGGTAATCCGCGTGTAGATGTCAGCACGCTCCGTTTCAGTTTTCCTGCTCATTTTCTCATTCTCCGTTTCCAACCGCGCCCATCGCGGTCCCGTCGCGGAGGTGGGAAGCGGGAGCCCAGAGGCGGGGTCAGACACCAGAATGGCCGCAACAGCGTGGAGGACGGCGAAGCCGTTGCCTGAAACCGGCGGCTCCTGCAGATCCGAAGCGCAGGACGGGCCCGGGTTCCGTGGCGCTCAACCTTAGATGTCCACGATTTTCGCGCTCACAGCGCGATTTAATTGTGCTAGACAGGATTGCATTTCAATTTCTGCGCGAACGCCCGTGTTGGAAGCGAACCGAGGAAGGAAGCCCAAACATGCCGGAATGGCCAAAAGAGAAGCTTTTGAGACACGGGCCGGAGCTTCCAATGGAAGAGCGGATCAGGCGATATCAGGAGAACATCCGAACCATCCGCACGTCCGGCTGTGTTGTTCCGACACCTGCTATGGTCGATACTCTCGACCCCGCAGAGATTGAGCTCTGGTTTGCTGACAACGCTTTTACGATCGATAGGATACGCAAACTGACGGCGAAGATTGCAGAACTTCCTGATGACACCGAATTTCCCAGCCCTTTCATTCCTCTACCGAAAGGATGAGTAAGGGATAGATAGATGCCGAACCTCAGCAGCAGGTGCCGGCGTGCCAATGCCCGCCATTGGTCCGGGAGTTCGGGGGCGGGGCCGAAGCCCCGCCAGTGCGGTCAGCCAAAGGCCGCCATCTGTGTTTCTGCAGCCTTGCGATCGAGCGAGGCGCCGGGGTTTGCAACCGGGCGGTCGAATGGCTTCCAGGTCTCGCCGATCACCCGTTCGTAGGCAGCGATCGCGCCCTCGGCCGCCATGCGCAATGCATGAGACTGAATACCCATGTCGCCGGCGAATTCGCGCTTGCGCTGGGCGCCGCTGTCATAGCCGACCGGACCGTCGAGATCCTCGTCACGGGCATCGTTAGAGGCTTTGGCTGTCGCATCGCGAGCGTCTGAGACGGCTCGCGAGTAGAATTGCCCGGCACCATGCGCCGATCCGACAAAGGCCCCGACGATGCGCTGGAGATGGATCTGCATTGCCTTTTCGCCAAGGCCTTCAGAGAGGCTGTCGGCGGTCTCGACGATGAGCCTCTCATGCAAGCTGCGGATCCCGTCGCTATCGATCACCACGGTGCCGAAGCTCTCGGCGATCTTGATTGCCTGGGCGGTGTCGGGGCAGGAGAGGCGGACCATTTCTAGCGTGGTGCCGCGTCGAGTCTGTGTCTGCCGGCCGGAGGTTGAGCGGGAGGTGGTGGGCTTGGCCATGACGGTTTCCTTTCTTAAGGGCTTGCCGAAGCGGTTCCGGCCCCGTGCCGGTCTGTCCTTCGATGCGGTTGACCAGAACCGGCAAAGGACGGACGGCTTCACAGGTCCGGTCCGGCCGAACCAGCAGGGCAGGCGTGCGGGCAAGCGGGGCAATGTCCCGCCGCAGCACGCGGGCTTGCCCTGCGCAGAGAGGCTGGACCGGCCGCTCCGCGGCGCGAAAGCGGCCTTGAAACGTCCGGCCGCCGGTTCAAACCGCAGCACAGAAGAAGGACAGATCGACACGGGATCGGTCGCTGCCCGAAGCCCGAGGTGGCCGACATGGGTGAGGCCGTAACCGTGCTGCTGGATGTCAGCCGCTGCCACCCTCCCCGGGATGACGAATTCCGGTCCACCGCTTGGCGCCCGCTGCGCCTCACGGCCAAGATCGTACTGCCGCAACAGCTAGATCATCTGATCCTGCCGGAACAGCCTCATGGTGAGGGCATCGAACTCACGCCACCGCTCGAAAGTCAGGCCGTCGATACGCTCCTGAAACAGCGCCTTTTCGCCGGTCCCGGCCGGGGTCGGCGAGGCCATGGCAACCGCATGCCGGTCCTTGCCGTCGTGGCCCTCGACAAGGTCTGGCGCCAGGCTCTGGCCGCGATTTGGCGGCTAAGACGATCAAGATGCTGGTGCGTCTGCCGGCGGGCGCAAACCCGTCCCTCATGACCGAGGCAATCATCACGCATCAGCGCTTACAGTGGTCGGGTCACGGCAAAGCCGCTCGCCAGATAGAAGCCATCATCGGCCGCCGGGACCATGGCCAGGACGAGGCCCTTGATACGGGCAACAGCGAAACCGTCGGCGCTCGTTGCAAACTCCACCCCCGGAATATCGGGGGTGGATGCGCTACCCTTCAGATCGATCGCAGTGCTCATGCTGCAGCCATCTGATCGAAGTCTTGGTGATCCCCATCACCGACTGGAGCTTCGTCATCCGGATCAGCATGACCGGAATGATCGGCATCATGTTCTCGCACCTCGTAGGCCATCTCTTCCGAGCCAAGATCCGAGGCTTTGCCTTCCTCATTCCTATGCGAACCCGCCGCGGCATCGCCGTCTGCCGCCCCGGAACGGAGCCATTCGCGCGTTTCATTGGCCGCCGGCGCGAAGCGGGCGGACGAATGGACAAAATGCTCCGTCGCGAAATGCTCGACGAGTGCTACACGGGTTTCACGAACTTTCGGGCGTGGCTGGACGCCGGCCTCCACGCAGGAGGCTTCCATCGCCTGGCGCGACAGGCACGAAATGAACTCCTCCGAGCCCATGTTGGGAAGAAACGCGTCCGCGCCAATCGCATCGCCGGCGATACGCGAGACTATGCCACTATTGGACATGCCGCGGCGGCACGACAGGACATCGATCAGCACCGAACGTGCCGCAACGCGCAGCGTATCCCGATCGGGGTTGAGTTTGCCGTTCTCATCGAACAAGGTGACGGCGTGCCGGGTGAAGCGCTTGCCGGCGTAAACCGTGCCTTCTGCGCCTGAATCGACCCGGACATTCTGACTGGTGAAGGCGAGCACCAGCAACGCCATCAGCATGTCGTCCTCGATCGGTGCGCGGCCAAGTGCATCGTGCAGAGCATCGGTTCGGAAATCGCCGATCATGTCATGGCCCTTCTGGGTTACATCAGGACGAGCCTTCGCCAACGCCGTGGCATCGACGGTGCCATCGGTGTCAGTCGCGCCGGCGCCTGTCACGCTCTTAGCCCGGGGCTTTGCCGCCTCCGGCATGCGATAATGGACGGTCTGAACCTTGCCGTCGCGGTCGAGATAAAGTGCTGCATGGTCGGATTTCGACGGCTTCCCGTAGACCTGGGCAGCCTTCTTCGGCAGTTCCGGCTGGCCCCAACTGTTCACCTCGATGATCGCACCGCGCTTGGGAAGATTACTCGTCATCCATTCATGCTGGGCGCCGAGATAGGCTTCAACATTGGTCGTATAGCGGCTGTCCTGATCGGCCGGCGCGAACAGATCCTCGACCCATTCGATACCATAGGCCTCACGCAGATCGTCGCCGAAGCTGGCATCCTTTGCGTACATGCGTTTCTTCGTCAGCGCGTTGGCCATCGACCACCAGGCTGCCGTGTCACCCTTCTTCGGCTTGTGCGCCTTCCAGACTTCCTTCTGCTCGGCCTCGCTGGCGGCCGCGATGATTTTAAGCTGTTGCTCGGAGGGCATGTCGCCGAGTGCCATCTGCTCCAGCATCGCCGGCAGAACGTTGGCAAGCAGGCGCAGCTTGCGGATCTGGCGGACGGGAAGGGCGAGCGCGACGGCGATTGCTTCCTCGGTCCAACCGAGCGCAATAAGCCGTTCGATGCCCCGCCATTGGTCAACGGGGTTGAGGGCTTCGCGCACGTTGTTCTCGACCATCGAGCGCATCGCACCGTTATCATCGGCGCGATCGACGACAAGGATCTCGATTTCTTCAAGCTCTGCGGCAATCGCAAGTCGCACCCGGCGATGGCCGGCATTGATGATAAAGCCGTTGCCGCCATCCGTTTCCGGGGTCACGACTGGTGGCTGGACAATGCCGACCGCCTTGATCGTCGCCAGCATCAACGCATCGGCCTGGGGAGATGATTTCGTCTGGCGCATGCTGTCAGGGTTGTCCTTCAAAGCGCGGGGATCCACCTTAATGATCTGCATGGAACTGTCCTTTTGGGAGGGTTTTGAGCCGGCGATTTGCCAGCCCTTCCTGTCTTCAATCTTCCGAAGACACCTCCCGGACCGCAGGGCGGCCGGACTGCAGCAACTGCGGCCGAGCATCCCTGCCGGTCAGGACGAGCGGGGCATCTGCCCTGCGATGGTCAACCGGTCGGGATGGCGCAGGCAGCGGTTGAGCGCAAGCGACGGCAGGAGGATCGATCTGCGACGGCCTCTTCTTTCCGTCTATTCTCCCTCAATTTCTGGCTAAAGAAGGCGCTAGAAGCGCCGGCTTCGGCGCCGCCCGGATCGGTCCATAGCCGAGATCCCGGGAAAGAACGAGATGCCCCGCTTATTGCGGAACTTCGGGCTCAAGGGCGGCCAGACCTCATGCAGCACGTTTGAGGCCAGGATACTTGAGAAGACGACGCCGAGTTGTCGAACATCATGGGGCCACTGCTCGCCAGCCGCCGAATGATGCGGGAAGGCGTTGCAGGCTCGAAAAGCGGTTCGCGCCGAGGCCAGACGCGACGATGTTTGCCGAAGGTTGATGACGATCGCAGGCGTTGGGCCGACTGTTTCGCTCGCCTACGTATCCACAGTTGATGTTCCCGCCCATTTCCGCCATTCGAAATCAGTCGGAGCCATATTCGGCCCTCAAACAACCAGCGAGGTGAGCCGCGTCGGGCACGTTTCTCTTCGCGGAGATGCAATGATGCGGAGGTTGCTCTACGAGGCGCGGCGGGGCAGGGTTGTAGACGCTGTACTGCGCGTGTGTCTCTGCTCAGGTCATCTATACCGCCCACACTCAGGTCCTCCTGACCGTCACGAGACCTTAATTGGACATTTACTGCGCGAATTGTTTATTTCGGGCATCGTTCTGAACTCCGCGCCGCACTTAGCGCCCGTGCCGCGCGCTACTGTCCCAACAGAGCATATCAGAACCAGCTGATCGACCGTACGATCTTCGCGGCCTGCAACGATCCCGAACTGTCGACAGCAATTCTCTCCAAGATGCGCTGTTCAAGGTAATGCAGTAATTAGCGCAGCCGGCGTCGTCTCAGTCCGACGCATCGGGTGAAAGGGCCTTTGCGGCCGCTTGACCCTTGGTTGTCAGCTTGCACCGAACGCGTCGCTGGTGAAAGTCGCGATCGATCTCGATCAGCTTGGCGTCCAAGGCTTCAATTATCGTTTTGAGGCCAACGCCCCTTGGCTGCGGTCTATACGACCTGCTGGTGATCCCTGTCAGAAGGCGTTTCATTCGTTGGCTCGTCATTGCTGGCACTCTCTTCATACCTCAGAACAACGAGTGGCTTAGGTTGTTTCACAGAAAGTAAGCCACAAATTTCGGAACGATCCCGGTCGCGACGGGTTGATGATACAGGTGGTTGGATGAGCAGCCGACGATGGACTTTGCCGGCGCTCATGATTGGGTAGCGATTTGAAAGCCGTCCGCACCGCTGAAGAATGAAAATGAAGGAGAAACGCCCATGGGTTCGACATCCGACAAGATTTCCGGCAAAGCCAATGAGCTGACCGGTCAGGCAAAGCAGGCCGTCGGCGACGCCACAGATGATCGCAGCATGCAGGCAAAGGGCGCCGCTCAGGAAGCAAAAGGCGACGCGCAGCAAGCCAAAGGCGAAGCCAAAGACGCAGTGAAGAACGTGGTCAACAAATCCTGATACCAGCGTGCTTCCGCACAGAGATGGCCCGCTTTTAGCGGGCTCTTTTGAGCCCTTAAGTGTGACGGCGATGGCTCACCAGTTTGCTCGCAGATGAGGATCAGCAGGTTGGCGAGAGCTTTTTCGCCCCGGTCGGTAATCCTTGCGCGATCATCGAGGATCACTTCTTTCACTGGCTCGCCTAACAATTCATGGTAGGCAGCAAAAAGGAGACTCTATCGTGCTTCATCAGTCAGCTTCCCGCTGCTTCCCCAACGCGTCTATTGCTGCCTTGAAGCGCTCAAGACCGACCTCAGCCCCCTTCCAAACGAAACGCTCCCGGCGGCCCTTGTCCGAAGTTGATTACGGCGTTGCCGCCAGGCAGCGTGACAACTGCGAAACGGTAGCCGGGACTGTAGATTGCAATTGGATTCCTTTGTACAGGTCAATGCTCCCTAGCATGCTCGGCATCTTCAAGGGTGAATGTTTCTTGTAGCATTGACATTGGGGGTATCCTGACGAAGGTAGGACAGGCAAACGGGGGGGAGGCCCGAAAGCCTCCCGGGCGGTCACTTTGCGGCAGCCGCTTTCTCGATCACATCAGCGACTTCCCGCGGCTTCGACATGTACACCGCATGACTTGCCCTTAGCTCGAGGAAATATTTGATGCCTCCTGCATTCCGTGATTTGGATCTAAAGGGATTGCGCCAAGGGATTTGCTCGCGTCTGGGCCGGTTCAGAATTCCTGAGCCGTCGGGCGGATGACGATGTTGTTGATGTCGACGTTGGCGGGCTGTTCAATCGCAAAAGCGATGGCACGAGCCACGGAGGCGGCCGGAATGGCCTTCTCATAGAAGCCGTGAACCGTATCCCTCGCTGTTCCAGTCGTTCCGAGCTTGAGCTCGCTTTCGACTGCGCCGGGTTCGATGGAGGTGACGCGGATTGCCGACCCCACCTCCATTCGCAAGCCTTCGGAGATCGCACTGACCGCAAACTTCGTGCCGGAATAGACCGTACCGCCCGGTGCGAACACTTTTACGCCGGCCACCGAGCTCAGGTTGATGACGTGGCCGGTTTCCTGGGCGAGGAAAACCGGCAGTGCCGCGGCGATGCCGTAGAGCGTTCCCTTAAGGTTTACGTCGATCATCGCGTCCCATTCGTCGACGTTGACCTCCGCCATCGGGCGGATCGGCATAATGCCGGCATTGTTGATAATTACGTCGAGCCGGCCGTGATCCTGCACGACCCGGTCCACCACCGACTTGACCTGGTGCCTGTCGGTGACGTCCATTTCGTGGACGGTGGCAATGCCGCCCTCAGAAGCGATCTCGGCGGCGACTTCCTTGAGCTTGTCGAGGCGGCGAGCGGCGATGGCGACCTTTGCGCCCCTGGCGGCAAGGGTGCGGGCGACTTCCGCGCCGATGCCAGCGCTTCCTCCACTGATGAGAACGACCTTGTTTGCGATACCTGTGGTCATGATGTTTTCCGTTTTCCTAGGTTCGGACTGCGGTTTGCAAAGCGAATGAGCATTGAAATTGAGGATCAGCACGCCACGTTGGAGGCGTAAAAAGGAGGCTGATCAAGGGAAGGGTTGGGTGTTGTATCGCGAGATCTATCTCGCGAGCCGGCGACCTATAAACGCGACAGCTTCGGCAATCGGCGTGGCCCCTTCGGTCAGTTCCAGGATCGTGTTCTTGATCCGAGGTGTTTTGATGAGCTCGACCATCGTGGCAGCGACATCATCGCGGCGGATTTCCGTGTGAATGTTAGCCACGTTCAAGGAGACGGTCCCGACGCCTGGTTCGTCCCGAAGGGCGGAGGGCCGCAATATGACCCAGTCGAGGTCGGAACGCGTAAGCTCGATATCCGCGCGCTTCTTCACGGAGATATAGTTCTCGAAGCTTCCATCCATGTGGCGATCCCGCCAGGCTTCAGGAAATACCGAGACCAGATAGAAGCGTCGAGTTCCTGCAGGTCTTGCAGCGGCGATCGTCTTGCTGACGCCCATGCCGTCGATCATGTCCGTCGCTGCGTCAGTGTCTTTGCCGCCCGCTCCGGCGGTAAACACGACGACATCGCTTCCTCGCAGCAACTCCGCCATCTGCTCTACGTTCATGGCCACGATGTCGCCAAGCTGAGCTGTGATGCCCTGTTCGTTCAGGATACGTCCCTGCTCCTCACGACGGTAGAGCCCGTCAACATCGGCACCTTGGCGCTTCAGCTCCTTCGCAATCCGCAGGCCGGTTCGTCCGGCAATTCCGATAATGAAAACCTTCATCGCGTTATTCCTTTTGCAATCTTGGACGGCCAATTTTCAGGACGGTGACCCCATGGCGAGCGCCTCTACAGACTGCTCGCGATCGGCCGGAGGCGTTTCGTATCTCCCTTCAGGCGGCCTTGGCTGCCTGAAGGGTTTCGATAAGGATGCGGGCTGTTTCGACGGATGAACCTGGGTTCTGGCCGGTGATAAGCAGGCCGTCCTGGACGGCGTAGGAAGACCAGTCGGGGCCGCTCGAATAGATGCCGCCGTTCTGCTTCAGGACGTCCTCGACGAGGAAAGGCACGATGTTTGTCAGCTCGACGCCGTCTTCTTCGCTGTTTTTGAAGCCGGTGACCTGCTTGCCCTGAACCAGCGGTGTACCGTCGGAGGCCTTGACGTGGCGCAAGACGCCGGGAGCATGGCAGACAAATGCGACCGGCTTGCCGGAGCGGTACAAGGTTTCGATTACCGCGATCGAGTCCTTGTCTTCCGCGAGATCCCAAAGCGGACCGTGGCCGCCCGGATAGAATACGGCGTCGAAATCGTCCGGCCAGACGGAGGCAAGCGGAACCGTCGAGGCCAGCACAGCCTGGGCGGCCGGATCGGTTTGGAAGCGGCGGGTCTCGGCCGTCTGGAAGTTCGGCTCATCACTCTTCGGATCAAGCGGTGGCTGACCGCCCTTGGGCGACGCGACCGTGATGTCGGCGCCAGCTGCCATGAAGGCGTAGTAGGGGGCGGCGAACTCTTCCAGCCAGAAGCCGGTCTTGCGGCCCGTATCGCCAAGCTGGTCATGCGAAGTGAGAACCATGAGGATTTTCATTGTCTTGATCCTTTCGATCTGTCCGACTGTTCGGATGAGCTGATATTGCCTCGTTGCGGATCATTGCGGAAATTTATCTTCTTGATTTCAGATATGTCGTCGGCAATATGACTGAATGAAGTACGACCTGAACCTCCTGCCGGTCTTCTTGACGCTGATGGACGAGCGCAACGTCACGCGTGCAGCAGAACGGCTCGGCATGACGCAGCCGGCCCTTTCGAACGCGCTTGGACGCCTCCGTGACACGCTGCGCGATCCGCTGTTCATCCGCGAGCGTTACGGCATGAAGCCGACACAGATGGCCGAAGAGTTGGCGCCGGTCGTGCCCGCGGCACTCTCAAGTTTAGACGATGCGATCGGCGGTCAGCAGGAATTCGATCCGGCGCTTGCCACCCGGCAGTTTACCATCGCGCCCAACAGCTATGTCGAATACGCCCTGATGCCCGTCGTGGTCGCGCGCTTGCGCGAGATTGCGCCAGGTATCCGGTTGCGCCTCATCCCGTTCGGGAACGATCTGATAGAAACCGGCGCGGTCTCAGGCGCGACCGAGATAGTGCTCGGAAGGGTCATCGATCCACCCGATAATATGGTGGTGCAGCACATCATGGATGATGGCCTGGCTTGCGTGGTTCGAAAGGACCATCCTGATGTTGGCGACAGCCTGTCTCAAGAAAAGTATGAGGGAATGAAGCATGTCAACGTGCTGCCGCCCGGCCGAATGCGGGCGGGGCTGTTCCAGGCGTTGCAGCAGCGCGGCGTCAAGCGCGAGGTTGCGGTGTCGGTGACACACTTCCTCGCAGTTCCGGAGATGATTGCTGTGAGCGACTACTGCGCGACGCTGCCGCGGCTGATCTGCCAGCGGCTCGCCCGCGACGAGAGGCTGAAGATCTTGGCCGCGCCGGTCGATCTTGGTACCTTTCCGGTGGAACTCGCCTGGCATGTCAGATACCGCAGCGACCCGGCGCACCGATGGCTGCGGTCGTTGATCGCCGAGGTGGCGAAAGAGCACGGCCTCTCCGGTGCGGAAGGCCATGCCGAGTAGGCGTGAGGATCAGAGCTGGGGACGCAAGTCGCGTGTCGGGCTGACGCTTTCCAGCAAGGATGCGACATGGAGGATAGTCGACTCCGCCTGCCACTTGCCAACGATCTGGACGTTGATCGGCATCCCGTCGTTACTGGTACCGAACCGCATCGAAACGCCGGGCAGGCCAGTGACGTTCAAGGGCACGGTTGCGCCCTGCAGATAAGTTGCGTCCACCGTCTGCCCGTCGATCACGAACTGCTCGACGCCGTGCTTGTGAGCCGGGATCGGAAGAACATGGGTGATCAGGGCGTCGTATCTTGAGAAGTAGTCCGCGTAGCCGTCGCGTAGCCGCTCGGACGCCTGCGCGGCTTCGATATAGTCGTCGATCGAGGTGTCGGGCAGTGACAGCATGGTCTTCGCCATCTTGTATAGCTCGTCGTCGCGACGACCCGCAGTAGCCTCACGAAAGGCCGGCTTCATCTCCATAACATGGAGGCGATTGAAGACATCTAGCGCAAAATCCTTCTCCAGCGCCGGAATGCCCACATGCTCGACCGACAGACCGACGTCCTTCAACGCTTCGGCGGCAGCCTTAACGGTGGCCGCGACTTCCGGATCGACCGGACCAAAGCCAGGGCCCGTCATCCAGCCAATCCGATGCTGGCGGTACGGCTGGCGACCAATGCCGGCGTCAAAGGGAATTGTGCTGGCGGAAAACGCATCTTCTCCGTCCGGCCCTGCAAGCTGCGAGAAGGCAAGGGCAACATCACGTACAGAGCGGGCCATCGGACCCACGTGCCAGAAGCGCCGTGGTGCGCGAGGCCAGATGCCGGTCATGGGTACGCGGCCATGGGTCGCCTTCATCGAGGTGATGCCCGTCTGTGCAGCCGGACCTCGCACGGAAATGGCGAGATCGGTTCCCAGCCCAAGTGGTGACATACCGGCGGCAATTGCCGCGGATTCACCGCCGCTCGAGCCGCCCGGCGTGCGTTCGAGGTTCCACGGGTTGTTGGAGCGTCCGGACAACAGATTATCGCTCTCGATCCAATAGGAAAATTCCGGCAGGTTAGTTTTAGCAAGGAGGATGCCTCCCGCCTTCTTTAAACGCGCTACGCTAGTAGCGTCGCGGTCCGGATTGCGCCCTTTGAAGATTGGGGAGCCTCGTTGGGTCACGACACCCTCGGTATCGATCGAATCCTTGGCGGTGAACGGCACGCCGTGCAGGGCGCCAAGCTCTCCGCCCAACATCACCTCCGTCTCCGCCTTTCGGGCGGCGTCCAGGGCACTTTCGGCCACTGTCACGATGGCATTAACCTGAGGATCGACCGTTTTAATACGGTCAAGATGTGCGCGCACCACCTCGACGGGTGAGACCTGCTTTGTACGGATGAGTTCGGCAAGTCGTGTGGCATCGCAGTAGATCACTTCGCGGCTCATGATATTTCCTCTAACTAACAGTTGGTAGGCACGACAGAGTTAGACCTTTACAAATTTGCCGTCAATCCCTATCTAACATTTGTTAGGCGATGATGGAGAGATATCTATGTCGGGTAATGCACGCGAGGCCATTCTGGCAGCGGGCCGGCTCAGCGCGCAAGCGCACGGGTACGGCGGCCTAAACATGCGCGAACTGGCCGCAGAGGTTGGCATCAAGGCAGCCAGCATTTACCACCATTTTCCGAGCAAGGCCGATCTTGCCGCCGCCATTGCAGAGCGCTATTGGCGGGACACAAAGGCATGGCTGGAGCAGGTCGCGATGAAGGAAGCCGATCCTAAATCGCGCCTCCGGAAATATCCCGAGACGTTTCGCATGTCGCTTGGGAACGGCAATCGCCTCTGCCTCGGAAGCTTCCTGGGAGCCGAATATGACGACCTGCCAGAGCACGTACGGAAAGAGGTCCAAACATTCGCCGACGTCAACATCGTCTGGCTTTCAAAGCAGCTTGAGCAGGCTGGGCTGGCCGATTGCAACAAAAGTGAGGCCAAAGCCCGCGCCATCTTTGCTGCAGTCGCAGGCGCACAGCTTCTTGCTCGCAGCCGCTCGGACATCTCCCTCTTCGACGCTATGATCGAAAGCTTTCGTGTCGCGGGATTGCTTCCCGGCTGAGCTCTTGTTGGCCAACTTTACGCTAGGCCCGAGAGAGGCTTACCGAAGTGAAAGCTACGAGGCCAAAGCCCGATACGGCGTTGCACGGTGGACACCAACAGTCGCGCGATCGAGACAATTGACTTTCGTTCTGCTTCGATCAGCTGCCGCGCATGCGCGACCTGTTCTGGACTTAACGCGTTTGGCGGTCCGAACCGTACACCTCGGGCTTTGGCGGCCGCTGTCCCAACGCTCGTGCGGTGCTAAGCGAAGATGTTTCCCGCACCTCGAGCTCGACCCTGGGCTGGACCTCCAGGTGCCCGCCGGATTTCGCGGCGACTGTGATGTGGGAAACGCTGGTCTCATCGAATTTCACCGTAACGGTGACCTGGCTGCCAGAACGTATCTGGTCGATGGATTTTCGAGCGGCTGCGTCGTCATCCTCGGCTTCGACGAGGGATGTCAGCGTGACGAGATAAAAATGGCATGAGTTCCCACGGTGTTTTGGTTCAGAAGTTTAGCTGCCTTCGTGTCGTGATAAGCCGCAATGAACACGGACGTGGCCTGTATCTTCCGATACTTGGACGCGGACGCGAAAAGGGCGCTCGACCCGCAAGGGGAGCGCCCTTTTCTTTGATCCCGGACGATATCGAAAACCACGGCTTCTGCCGGTGGCATGACATCATCTGAACGGGAAGTGATGTTTAGATATTGTTGATGGTTGGAGATTTCAAGTCGCCACGAGATTTGCCGCCTGATAGATGTCGCCGCCCATTCCGCACCCCAGCAGAGGCACGATGAGCACGGATCCCGAAACTCGCATCCATCGCCCAGCGGGCCATTGATCGCGCCAGAGCGCGGGGCGCACCAATCGATGACGCCCCTGATTCGTTGCCCTGCTCGATGAATGGGTTCGCGGCGACATCGATATGATGCAGATGCGAGAGTGCTATCTCGACATTCTCGCGCTTCAGGAGGCAGAGCGCCGCGGTCGCTACGCCCGAAAGCGCGTCCTACCGGAGTCTGACGAGACCTGATGGCCTGCAGATCCAGGCCGAAAATTCAAGCCGCCGCTTGCCCGGCGTCTTCGATCACTGTTGCCGCCAGTTCGTCTTCGATTTGCCGCAGAAGACGACGCCTCTCGGAGAGTTCGTCGATGAACTGGAAGGTTCCGTTCGTACGGGTTCGATAGGATGCCAAGCGCCGTTCGGCATCGTCCAGGCGCTGGCGATATCGGCGCAGTTCATCCTCAAACCCATCAAGACCATGCTCCAGCCGCGAGATTGCGCCAAGCGGTGTCACGGTAATGGCCAGCTCGATCTCATAGTCGGCCCCGGTGCGCTGAAGCAGGGTCGCGTAGCGATAACCGTCGCCCTTGCCGATCCGCTCACCCTCATAGACGAGATCGAACCCGCCGATCGTCGCCAGATGAACCTCGCCCTCCTGCTGGAGCTGCAGCAGCGTGAGGATCTCCTTCATCAAAGCGCGACCGGCCTCCTTACGCTCGGTATGATCTTCGCCGAGCACAGTCATGGTAAAGGCATCTCCGGATGTTGGCTGCAGCCTGACGATGTCCTGGCCGATCTGGCCGATACGCTGCGTCGAGATCTCGATCTCGCGCTCGGCTTCGCGCATCTGTCTGCGAACGGCATGTTGATCGTCCTCGTGGGCAGCGCGGAGCCGTTCGAGCCGTGCGATGTCGGCCTCAAGCCCCGCCTTCTGCATCAGTCGTTCGTCACCCGACGCGATGGCCTTTGCCATGGCGAACTGGTTGGCGGCACCTTCACCAACATCTTCGAGCCTGCGGATCGAGGTATCGCCGGAGAGAGCGGCAGCGATGAACCGGGCTTTCCTCTCATTGTTCTGCCACATGGAGGCGTCGAGCGAGCCCTCGGTCGCATAAGCGAAGATATCGACCTCGTCGTGCTGGTTGCCCTGGCGGACGATCCGACCCTCGCGCTGTTCGATCTGCGACGGCAGCCATGGAACGTCGAGATGATGGAGGGCTTTCAGCCGGAGTTGGGCGTTGACGCCAGTGCCCATGGTCTCGGAGGAGCCGATCAGGAAACGCACCTTGCCGGCGCGGACATCGCCGAACAGCCGCTGCTTGGCCTTGGTCTTTTTGTAATCTTGCATGAACGCGATCTCCGACGCCGGCACGCCGAGCCGGACCAGCTCGTCGCGAATAAAGCGATAGGCCGAAAAGCCACGCGATTTTTCCACGTTGATCGTGCCGAGATCGGAAAAGATCATCTGCGCGGCACCCGGCAGATCGAAATCCTCTCCATCCGGACGACGATAGATGGATTCGCCAGTCTCCTTCCAGATTCGGTGTGCATTGCGGACGAGGAGGTTGAGTTTGTTGTCGTTCTCATTGCCGGCCGCCGGCATGACGAAGCGCAGATCTATCGCGGCGTGGCGGCCATCGGTAATGACGGAGAGCAGAATGTCATCGCCGGGCTTGGCAGGACCCTCGCGCTTTTCGATCGCCTTGATCCTGGCATCGAGCGTCTGCTGATAGGTCTTGAACAGCGCCGTCGGCTTGGCCGTCAGGATCTGCCGCCCGCCGGTCGAGAGGTTAGGCACCCGCACATATTGGCGAAGATCATCCGGCATGACCACGTCGGCGAACGAGCGGAACATGGCGATCAACTCGGGCACGTTGACGAAAGACGCGAAACGGCTGACAGGTTTGTATTTGCCGGATGGCTGGATTTCGAGTTCGGTCGTCGTGTCGCCAAAGCAGGACGCCCAGGCGTCGAACTCGTGCAACCCGCGTTCGGCAAGGGCAGCATGTCCGAGCAGGCGCTGGATCGAGAACATCTCGCCAAGCGTATTGGTGATCGGCGTGCCAGACGCCAGCACCAAGGCCCGGCCGGGGTTCTTCGTCTCGATATAGCGGGACTTCACATAGAGATCCCAGGCGCGCTGCGAACCGTTCGGATCAATGCCCTCCAGGGTCGACATATTGGTGGCGAAGGACAGCTTGCGGAATTCCTGAGCTTCGTCGACGACGATCTGGTCGACACCAATCTCGGAGATGGTGAGAAGATCGTCCTTGCGGGTGGCTAGACCTTCGAGCCGTTCCTGCAACCCTTCCTTCAACCGCTCGAGTCGCTTGCGCGAAACACGGTCCTCGCTGTCGACCTTCGTGAGCAGATCCTCATAGAGCTGAAGCTCATCCTGGATCATCTCCTGCTCGAAGGCCGACGGCACGGCGATGAAGCGAAACGCCGAATGGGTGATAATGATCGCATCCCAAGTGGCGGTCGCGGCCCGCGACAGGAAGCGGGCACGTTTATCCTTGGTGAAATTCGTCTCGTCGGCCACGAGGATGCGAGCGTTGGGATAGAGGCCTAAAAATTCTCGGGCCGCCTGGGCAAGGCAATGGCCCGGCACGACCAGCATCGCCTTGGCGATCAGTCCGAGCCGGCGTTGCTCCATGATGGCGGCTGCCATCGTCATCGTCTTGCCGGCGCCCACGGCGTGGGCGAGATAGGTAGAGCCATCGGCGATGATCCGCCAGATCCCGCGTTTCTGGTGTCCATAAAGAGTGAAGGCGCCTGAGGCGCCGGGAAGTTTGAGGTGGGAGCCGTCGAACTTGCGCAGGGCGATGTTGTTGAAGCGGTCGTTGTAATCGCGGGCCAGACGGTCGGTGCGATCGGGATCGGTCCAGACCCAGTCCTGAAACGACTGCTTGATCCGCTGTAGCTTGTCGCGCGCGGCCTCGGTATCGACAACGTTCAGCACGCGCCGCTCGCCGTCGATATCCTTGAACACATCGAAGATCTGCGGAACACGGCTGTTCAGCGCGTCGGCCAGTAATTCGCCAGCATGCCGGCGGCTGGTGCCCCATTTCGACGTCCCGGCGGCGCTGTAACCGAGTTGGCGCGCTTCTACCGTCCAAGATCCGAGTTCCGGCATATGGTGGATACGGATTTCAGCCTCCATCCTTTCCTTGACGAAAGCGACGACGTCGGCTGCGGGGATCCACGGAGCGCCGAGACGCGCGGTGATATCGGAGGGGCGCAGGTCAGCTGGCTGGACTTCCAGAAGCGCGCGGACATTGCGCTCGCAGACTGGATCAAGCTCGGCTGCGGCCTGTGCCGCCGCCAGCTTGGTGCGGACCGATCCGGAGAGGTAGGCATCGCCGGATCTCGGAACACCGTGTCGCCGAGGTTATCAATGACTGTGGAGATGTCGCAATGGAGGAGCTCTGCGATATGATCGAGATCGACATGGCCGCGCTCGTTAAGTACGACGGCCAGCGCATCAGCCGCATTGGTGATGACAGGCGACATCGGCGGAGCGATCACACGGGAGCTGAATATCGGACCCGGCTTCGCCGTGTCGGTGTCCAGATCATAGTCCTCGATCGAGGCCACCAGCCAGCAGTCTGGGTCGTCACGGAAGGGCGCGAGGTTCGGCTGGCGATGGGTTTCCTTGACCTCGCCCGTCTCCGGGTCCTCCTGGATCGAGACGGTCGTGTGGTTGATCGGGCCGAAGTTGCGGACGAAACCGGACCAGGCAAGGCGCAGGCGCACCTGCAGGTCGCGCCACGGGCGACCTGCCTCCTGCGCTTTCAACACTTCGCGAACGGTATCGCGTATCGGGATCAGTTTCGAGATGATCCGAATGTGCTTTTCCGGGATGCCATCGCCGGAGCGACCCTTGCGCACGGTCACAGGCACCGCCGATCCGTCGAGCATCTGCATCAGGCCGTTGGTGCGATCGACGAAGAAGCTGCCTTCGCGGACTGGGCCGTCTTTCGGCCTTAGATCGACAGTCTCGGCAAGCTCGTCCTCCAGATCGATATCGATCGGGGTGGGCTCACCATCATAGAGCTTAGGTGGAAGCAGACCGATCGCTGCGGCCACGGCGGTTTCGAGATCTTCGTTGGCGCGGGACCGGCATGTATACGTCTCGCCGAACGGCCCCGAGGTCAGCGCGTGAATGCCGAGCACGAAATCCGGGTGCTGGGCAAACCACCTGTTGACGCGGATCGCACCTTCATCGCCGGTTGCAGCCTGAACCTCATCGACGTCGAGCCATATCGGATCGCTTGTCCGTTCGCCTGTTTTGCGCTTGCGGAAGAAGAGAATGTCGACGACGACATCGGTGCCCGCATCGCGGCGAAAGCTGCCTTCGGGCAGCCGGATCGCTGCGATCAGGTCGGCGGTTTTGGCGATGTGCTCTCGCGCGGTGGTATCGGTTTTGTCCATAGTACCATGCGAGGTAACGAAGGCGCCAATGGCCGCCGGTTTCAACAAGTCGATCGAGCGAGCGATGAAATAGTCGTGCAGCCGCAGGCCAAGCGATCGATAGGCTCGATCCGAGCGGACGATGCGATTGGAGAAAGGTGGATTGCCGATAGCGAGATCGTAGATCGGCGCAAGATCCGTGCGGGCAAAGTCGCCATTGATGATGCGCGACTTGGGCTGAAGCAGACCGACGATGCGCGCCGTGACCGGATCGAGTTCGATCCCGGTGAAATAGGCTCCGTCGCGGAATTCCTCCGGCATCAGTGCCGGAAACAGGCCTGTCCCGATCCCAGGCTCCAGCACACGGCCGCCGCGCCAGCCCAGTCTCGAGATCCCGGCCCAGATCGCACGGATGATGAATTCCGGCGTGAAATGCGCATACTGGGTGCAACGGGCAAGCGAAGCATAGTCGGCGTGTGATACCGCCGTTTCGAGCGAGGACCCGAGATTGTCCCAACCATCACGGAAATCGACCTTGCCCGGCCGGCGGAACATACCGTTAGCAAGCTCGCTTGCGCCAAAGCCGGTAAAGCGAGCGAGCTGGGCCTGCTCCTCAGGCGTCGCCGACCGTTGCTGCTTCACAATACCGTCGGCGATCAGGATCGCGGCGACGTTCACACGGGCTCGATCCTTCCACCACGCGCCGAGGCCGCGATCCCCGTCGAGATAGAAATTCCGGCTTTGGCCGCGCCTCCCAGTCGGGCCGGTCGCGACCGGCAAGGCCGGAGCTACCGGCGGTGGTGACGGGTCCGGATCGTCATCATTGGCTGCTGCGCGATCTGAGCCGCCAACGGCGGTGACGCCGAGTCCAAGGCCTGATGAAAGTGCAGTGTTGCCAAACATATCGAGATTGAAAGGATCATGGCTCATCGTGAGGTTTCCTTTTGAATACTTGCGCGTGCCATCGGCTGGCCGTGCGGTCCGACCGGTCGCGACGTGATTGGGCATGGGGAGTGCTGATGCCCTATGCGGCCAGCGGCGAGCGGAGGTGACGCAGATGCACTGGCAGCTTGGCGGCGATCTCGTCATCGGTCAGGCCGTCGAGCAGCTTCAGGAAGGATCCTTCCGCACCGCGGTAGAGCATGACCGTGCGTTGGCCATGCATCGGTTTCGGCCAACGCTCGCCGGCGTAACCGCGGTACTCGTCGGAGGTTGAACTCCAGATATGCTCTAGCCTCTCGTCACGGCTCATCGACCGGACCGGCCGGCTTTCGCGAGCGACGATTGCCGCGCGCATCGCCTCCACCGCTTTTTGATCGATGAGATCGCAATATGTGTGAAAATAGCGAAGGGTCTCACCGATCCGGATTGCAAAGAAGACCGATGTCACCGATCCGGTCATGAACTCGCGCATCGCAAAGGTCGGTCCCCGCACCCACAGAGGCGGCAGGATATCGAGCATGTAGGTGTAAAGGGTCTCGTCGATCTCGAACCATTCGCCGGCATAAGTTGACGACTGATCGCCGTCGAAGCGGTTGGGCCGGTTGCGATGGCGGTCGAACATCCGGAACATGTCCTGCCGCGTGGCAATGCCCTGGAAGATTTTGCGCGGGTTAATCGCCGATATCATCTGGGTGATCCTTTCGGGGGTTGGGGACCGAAAGCGACGCCTGTCCATTTGACGTGCCATTCTCTTCAGTCCTTCATGACCCTTCCGATCAGCCGCTTTCGGGACCGGCTGGGTCAAGGGCCGGCCCTGGCCGGGCGAAGCCACCCTTGACGCGGCCGGCGCGCATGCGGCACGCCTCCGTTTTCAACGCGCCCCTATCTTCTCCTTCAGTTCTATTTTCTTCTTCAGGACTTCGTTCCAATCCTCGGCCGGCGGCCGCAGACGCTGCCAGTCGCAGTCGGCACTCGACGCAATGGCACGCAGTCTGTCGGCGTAAACTTCGCCCTGGCTGTTTGCATCGGTGGCAGCGACAAGCTGAAGACCTTGACGCTCGGCCAGGGCAACGAGGGCATTCTCTGTGGCTGGCGACCAACCGCCTCCTGTGCTGACATAAAGCGTGCCGTCCCGCATGCCCTCGATCGCAGCAAGGCTCATCGCATCGATTGCCGCCTCCGTCACACATAGACGGTTGGGCCGGCCCGCTCCGATCCGGAACATCACTTTGGAGCCGCCGGTGGCAAAACCACGCCAGTCTGGCCCCCGTTCTTCCCAGCCGGTCACATGGCCAGCAATATCGGTATGGGCTGCCCACATGCTTCCGAAAGGACCTTCGCGCAGCACGCCTTGTCGGATTGCTGAACGGATGATCGGGCTCGGCAGGCAGCGGACGGAACGCAGATATTGCCATGATCGGGAGCCGGGGCCGGGCAAACTGCGGCCGCGCCAGCGTTCCTCAAGGCTCTGGATCGCGATCGAGGGTCGCGACCGACGCCATTGCCGCCGTGACAATCGGAACCCGACACAGGAAGCAACGTCCTCGACGGCGGCCGAAAAACCCAGCCGGTCAAGACGCATCGCCAGCGCGAACACGTCGCCTTTCGCATTGCTGAGCGGGTCGAACCATCCGCGTCCACCATGCGTGACGATGATAACGGCGGCGTCGCGGCGATATTTAACGGCGCGTCGGGTGCTTTCCCTGATATCGAACTTCCATCCCTCCCGCTCGAGGAGGACCTCACAATTTACGCTGGCGCGAAGCGCTTCCAGTTCTTCTCTCTTCATTCTTGTTCCGATCGTATCGCGATCGCCCTTCGTTTCCCTGCCGCAGAGCTGCGGCCTTCCACCCGCCTTCCGCGTAGACCCGCGGGGGCAAGGGCGCGGCAATTAGGGTGCAGAATGCATCTGCCGCGGCGACAGCTTCCCTTGCCGCCGACTGGTCGCCAGCGGTATGAAGGGAAAAGGGTCTCAGTGAGACCCGGCCGGCATGTACTCATGCACGATCTCAAGATCGTCTTCCTCGTCGAGCTCGCCGGACGGCAGGACGCCGAATTCGCTTCCAGATTTGAACAGGGTGATCGGGACCATCAGGTCGCGGCAAAGCTGGAATGCGTGGGACTGAGCGAGGGAAAGGTCATGTGCCATGTTCGAGTGCTCCATCGGAAGCGGGCCAATTCCCGCTGATGGCGCCTCAAACGAACAGGCACGGTCGCGATCACCGCGCAGCCGCAGGCGCAGCGGCCGCAGCTTGGCTAGCGGACCCTTCAAGGGTTGACCGGCGGAGATCCGGCACTGGTCTAGGACGTCATTTATATAAAGCGGGAATTGGGTTGCTTCGGCTTTAAAGCACGGCACCACGCTCGATACCCTCGGACGATAAAGGCACTCGTTGGCAGCTAAGCACTCTGCCGATCTCAACTTCAGGCACGCGTGCGATACGGCCAGATCCGTAGCGAAGCCGAGGTGCCAGACCGAACTCTTCGGAAGTCAACCGCCCTCGTTTCAAGACAACCGCTCAAATTTGCGACGTCTCACGGATATCAAAGCTATTCCCATGGCGTCAGGCCAGACGGGGTAGACGAATGACATCCACATCCGTTGTACTGGCGGACAGCTCGGTCCTACCGAGTGTGACCGCTCCCAATCCTTAAGAAGGAAAAGGGTTGTTCATACCGATCGGAACTTAGTTCGTCGCTGACGCTTTTGTTTCCGATCACAGGATAAACCGATGTCAGATAGCAGCAACGAGACCATTATCGCCACTTTCGAAACTCGTAAAGCAGCGGACCTTGCTGTCGAGCATCTGGTTCAGCAGGTTGGTATAGATCGAGCAGACATTTTCGTTCAGCCCGCTGGGCGGGATAATTCCTCGGGCTCGAACATCAGCGGCGGCGATGCTCCGGCAGCAAATGAAGACGGGCGCGGTGACGCTCAACTCAGCGGCGAGATCGACGTGTCCGCTGACATATCCGCAAACAAAACCGCCGATCTTCACCGCGCGTTTCGCGATCTCGGGGCATTGCTCGTCACCGCTAAGTAAAGAGAACTCAGCGATGCCGATCTATCGTTCGCGACCTTCGACCAATCGCTTACCTTCATCAGTGAGGACAAGATACGGAGAGCCGTTGAATGCGATCTCCCGCACGTAGGCTTCTTTCTCAAGCCCGGCAACGGTGGAGGCGGCAATGCGCCTGTCGCCGACCAACCACACCCCGGAATACCGCCGCTGGTGACGATACCGGTTGATCGCCGACAAGGTGTCGATTGATGCTCTAGAAGGCTGCTTTTTGCTAAGCGTCGTCATGACGGCTCCACAAGTTGTTCTATCTATGTTCAGATAATGATGTCGCGCTGAGCTTCAAGACCGCGAACATCGGTCGACCAATTTCTTGTCGCTCTCAATAAGACGCCATACGAGAGCTGGCGCACTCAACTTTCGCTAACTTGAAAAAGTAGTGGCGTGGATCACCGTCAACAATCATTTTGCCGACTAGCTGGCCATCCCTGGATCGACGGAAGACGTCTACAATTGGCTGCCGGTCGTAGACCATCGCGGCGGTTATCAGGTTTTCGTCCATACGCGATTGAAGCATGGCTGTGGTCCCCCGAGCATTGATCCGGGGAGTGACATGCGAGAACAAGCTACGCGCAAATGCCTTCCGGCCAATAGCCGCGAAACTCAAAGCCAGCCGGATCGGGACGTATGCGGGCTCTATAGCGATGAGCTTGCCGGGCGCTCTTTCAAAGAGAAGGGCGTCGGCCCGCAAATCAGGGTGGAACCTCTTTCCAAACCATCCGAGATTTTCGAGCACACCGTCTAGTGGATGACCGGATGGGTATTCCGATCCTCTCCATAGGCCGATCATTTCAGCCGCATTGACCGGCTCAAGCGTCCTGAACCAGTCCAAGGTTCTGTCCTGCGTACGCGAAGTCTTGGAGGCGGCCATTATTGAATCCTATTGCTGCGGCACGTCGAGTTCGATCATCACTGGCGCATGATCACTGGTATGAGGCCAACCTCTGGGCGTCCTGCGCACTGATGCCGACCTTAGCCAGGGCTCCACGGCCGGTGACACCAAGAAGTGGTCGATACGAAGCCCCGCATCGCGCTGGAAACTGTCCCGCCAATATTTCCAGAAAGTGTAGATCCGCTCTTCGGGATGCAGGTGTCGGACCGCATCAGTCCAGCCCTGCTTGACCAGATCGGCATAAGCCTTTCGAACCTCCGGTCGATAGAGAGCGTCATCGGCCCAGCGTTCCGGCTTATACACGTCGAGGGCAGTCGGCATGACGTTGAAGTCCCCAACCAGGAGGGCAGGAACGTCCAATTCCAGGACATCAGCGGCATATCGATGAAGACGCTTAAACCAGCGCAACTTGTAATCAAACTTCGGCCCAGGGGCCGGATTGCCGTTTGGAAGGTAAAGGCATCCTACCAAGATGCCGTTGATCGCTGCTTCGATATAGCGGCTCTCCTGGTCGTCTGGATCGCCAGGAAGGCCTCTGCGCGTTACGAGCGGTTCCGACCCTCGGACAAGTATCGCAACGCCATTCCAGGATTTCTGCCCAAGCCACGCCGCTCCATATCCCGCCCGGCCAATTTCTTTTTCTGGAAACGAGGTTGATTTCAATTCCTGTAGACAGACGACGTCCGGCTTGTCCTCTTTCAACCAGCGCAATAATATTTCGAGGCGGCCGTTGATGCCGTTGACGTTGTAGGTCGCGACCTTCACAGCGGCGTCCGCAAGATCAATGCTTGGTTTCTGGTGATGCTTCCTCGTTTCCGAGATCACCGTTACTCAGAGCATCATACCTGTTCACCGCCGCCTTGCCGCCTCGGGTTCCGAATCCTGTCAGCTCGATCATCACGCGCTTTGCTTGTTCAATCACTTCCTCTTGGTCCGACAGTTTGTGTTCGCGGACCTTTACGGAGACAGACTCGCCGTCATCTCCAATAAAATCCACAACCCAATTTCCGGCGCCTTCATGCTGGACTCGCGTATGTCTCAGGTTCATCGCTTTCATCCCAGGTTCGGTTCCTGCCTCGAAAAACCCGGCTCCGCGTCGATCGTTCCGCTCCCCATGCAATTCGCTCTATTCGACAGCCTAGCGGCGTGCCGCATTCCTGGTTCGTTCGGATTTTATTAAATATGTTTGCAAATACTCTTTCGTTGGGGCTGATCGAAATGGGCGTGGACGAGTTGCATGTTCGACAACAATGGAGCCTGCCATGTCCTCGCGTACCGTGCTCGTAGCAGAAGATGATATTCTCATCCGTTTGATGTTAGTCGATGCCCTAACTGATGACGGCTATCACGTTGTTCAAGCGGGGACGGTCCTGGAAGCTATTGCAGCCATTGGCCGTCACCCGACTTTCGACGCGATGATAACTGACGTCGACATGCCCGGCTCGCTAACGGGGCTCGATCTGGCCGCCATGGTTTCGAGCGTAGCACCTCGAACGGAGATCATCGTTGCCTCCGGTCGAGACGTCAGTGACGACGTCAGTCCGAACTGGAGTTTCATGCCTAAACCATACAGTCTGTATCGGATACTGGCGCTCCTTGACAGCCGCCTTGGGGCGTCGGCTCTAGAAGGGGGCCTCGCTCAGGCGATTTAGCCTTGCACGTTGCATTGGACGAAATCGCACCGAGCGCCGCCTCATGAAAACTGTTCTTGGTATCGATGCCGCATGGACTTCCCAAGAGCCCAGTGGCGTAGCCCTGGTGATCAATGATGTGGAGGGGTGGCGGCTTCTCAAGGTTGCTTCCTCATACCAGGCGTTTCTGTCTGAAGATCCTGCAACCACTGACAGACATCGCGGTTCGCCCCCTGACCCCCACGTGCTTCTGGTGAAATCTTTCGCAATAGCTCAGATGCCGGTCACCATCGTCGCGATCGATATGCCTCTGTCGACTGACCCGATTATCGGGCGCCGGGCATCCGATAATCTGATCTCTTCGGTGTATCGGGCACGGCACGCTGGCACCTACTCGCCAAGTGCCCTGCGTCCCGGCAAGCTAAGCGATGAACTGACAGCTGGCTTTAAGCAGGAGGGGTATCCGCTGCTTACATCAGAGGTAAGGGTGCCAGGCCTCATCGAGGTATATCCGCATCCAGCTTTAATCGAATTGTCGGCCGCCACCCGCAGGCTTCCGTACAAACACTCGAAGTCTCGCAAATACTGGCCGGATGACGGTCCGATGGGCCGCCGTCTGAAGCTGTTCAAAACTTGGAAGCAAATCGTCATGCTGCTGGAGAACAAAGTGAAAGGGGTGGCCGCAGCCTTGCCGCTACCGGACCTCGGCGCCAGAGCGTATGAGTTGAAGGCGTTTGAAGATGCGCTAGACGCAGTGGTCTGCGCCTGGGTAGGTGCCTGCGTGATAGATGGCAGAGCGCGATCTTACGGCGATGACAGCTCGGCTATTTGGGTACCAAAAATCTGACCGCTCGCCATTTATAGGGCACAGCTCAGCGTGTTTGTCCCGGCCCTGCCTTTGAGGACGCATCTGCCGCGCTACTTCAGTAGGATTGGCAACAGGAGCCCCATATGAAGCAAGCTGACAGGATCGCGAAGAGGGAAGAAACGGATCGGGTGGCCTACGAGATCCTGAACAAAGAAGCTGAGGCGCGAGAATTGAAGACGGAGCGGCTCCGCCTACTAAGATTGTCCAGGGATGCCGAGAAGCGCTTGGTCGATGGTAAAGACTTCAACCGCTGAAAAGAAAAGGCTCGGAAAAATCCGAGCCTCTGTTTCTACGATCAATGGCTGTTCTTGTGGCTCTGCTTGCCAGCATTCACATGCTGCTCGTGGGAGCCGCCTTGTTTGCCAGTGGATGCCGACGACTTCTTATTCGAGGTTCCAGCATTCGCTTCAGCTGCAGCCTTGGAAGAAGGGGTTCTTTGGCGGAACTGGAGCCCTTGTGGCTCTGCTGACCTGCCTTGACGTGCTGCTCGTGCGAGCCACCCTGATTAGCCATGATGTTCACTCCCTATGTGTTTTGGTTCGAGGCACATGCCTCGAATGATCGAACCGCGATTGCTTGAAAGCGTTCCCGACTTCTCGCGCTCAGTTATGAAACTAACCTTCGGGCTTGTGGCTCCCCGTCATGAGGATGCGAACACAATCCGGCGGAACAGCCAACACGTGCCGGAGTTGTCGCCAAACGGACGCGTCCGTGATTGCACAAAGGGAGCCGTTCATGCGCTATAAGGCTAAGCTTGGCGATGTCAGTCTGTTCGAGAACGAGAAAGCAGGACACGATAGCGCCCCTGATCATCGGGGCTATTTCATAGCGCATCGTGACATAAAGGCGGGAGAGAAGGTTGAATTCGCTCTATGGGCAGGGAGGCCGAACAGTTCGCGCTCATTCGGCGGTCGATTGTCCGACGCTCAGAAAGACGCGGCTTCAACTAGCCCCGATCCGGTTGATTTGTTTGGTAACCCCCTACCAGCTCGCGATAGACAGTGACGTTCGTTCTGCTTGCACAACAGGAATGCCTTTATGTCGGCCCCACAAAATCCTCTGCGAAAACCGGCAGCGAACCTATAAAGCGCCTATCTCGGCACCACTTGAGCGACGGACCGCGATCCATCGATAAGCGGCTAGCCGAAAGCTGATCGGCGAGGGGTGTGCCAATGAACGCAGTATCCGTTACGGACATCACGCGACGCCCGCTGGGTTCTGTTTCTCGTGTCTCGATGCCGACCCTGATCACGTCAACGTCCACTGCTCCCTCGGATTCTGCCTCTTCTAGGATTGCGGTCGAGTTGGACTTACTGCCGGAATAGGCGACGATGGAGGCATTCGTATTGAAAGCCAGTGCCACGGAGATGCATTCGTCGGGCGAGAGATTTGTAGCCTCGCCCGTCATGCTGTCGTATCGATGCCCTATCCCAGAGCTTTCGCCATTCCTTATCAGTCCATAAAAGTGGTACCAGCCATGATGGCTGAGGTATTCGACCTTCCACACCACTTGGTCGTATATGCCAGGCTGTACCAAAATCCCTGACAGGTATTGGATGATGTCCTGATAGTTTTCCCTATCAACATTTGTCATTCACAGCCTCATGCTTGGGTAGCTATCCTCGGTCAGGAAGAGCGCTGTGCTCCTCCTGACCGGGATCGTTAAACCTTAGCCTTATCACCAGCCTCGCGAAGGCTGAGAAAGCGTGTCGTGACGGCCGGAAGGTTTTGATCAAGCCACTCCGCCATAGCTTTTTCTTCGGCGAGGTTCAGTTTGAGGCTGTTCGCTCCAGCATTGTAACCGCCTGTTTCCGCGATAGTGATCAGCGATTTATAAGCGGCGATCTCGAAGTTTTCGAACGCGAAGTTTGCGATCGAATTCTTGAGTATCTCGTCACCCGCAACCGTATGGCCCATTGCAGCCATCGTGCCGGTAAATGAAAGCGCCATATCTTTGAGTTTCGAGTGATCTTCGTCGAGGCTAGATAGAATTTCCTCGATGCGTGCGATCTGGCCTTCGGTTTCTGTGATGTGCTGCTCAAGCCGCGCCGCCACATCTGGATAGTTCTCGATCCGCTTTACCTGCGGCTTCATGATGCTTAGTGCCTGCGTTTCCATGGCGTGAGCATTCTTGAGGCCAGTAATAAAAATCTCTCGGGTAGCGTTGTCTGACATCAGGCCCTCCTTCTTGGAGGACCGATAACCGAAAACGTAACTCATGGTTCCCGGGCAATCTCGACGTGACCTACAAAAGTTGACCTCTCCGTGGCGTCGAGGGGAAGTCTTTTAACGGCACCCCAAGATTCGGGCACCTGGGAGTTGAGGAAACTTTGGCGGCAAGGCGGCGGTATTGGTGGGGAACAAGCTGAGATATTGTCAGTTACTCGCAGACAAGATGAAACTGTGCGAGGAAGTGATGGACCGTAAAAGAGTGGTGGAGGTGGCAGTCGAGTCGAACGGTGGTCTTGTCCCAGTTGGGGTCATGAACCTCGATCAGGCGTTAGCGCTGCCGGACGAAATCGATGCAAAGATTTCGCATCCCGAGAAGGCAGCTGGCGCCGACGATTTGTGCGTTGACCGCCGCGAGCTGATTTCGAAGGCCCGCCACAGCAGATGAGGTGTCTAGTCGACAATGCCCCCGGTTTCACTTGCCATCAGCCTGATCTCGCTTCTCGTGCACGACCACCGACAAGAAATTTGGCCGCAACGGGTGCGGCCAATTTTTTAATGAGCTTGGAGGTCTTCCGCTGCGGTCTTGCCGGAGCGACGATCCTGGGTAGGCTCAAAGCTCACCTTTTGGCCGTCGCTTAGAGTCTGTAGTCCGGCACGCTGAACGGCCGAGATGTGGACGAAGACATCGGGCGAGCCGTTATCGGGCTGGATGAAGCCATAACCTTTTTCCGCGTTGAACCATTTTACCGTACCTGTAGCCATTGGAAGTCCCTGTTGGTGTTTCGAAAACGAGCGAAATCTAGTCGCCTCGAACTCGGAGGCAAGGCCAAATTTCGGTGGTTGCAGTGAAGCCAGGAACAAT
>Ga0209795_10000520_pt1 | contig 29136 bp, 17 predicted proteins | sample AgamicOrMarz_FD_187166 | JGI IMG/M metagenome (GOLD analysis project Ga0209795, IMG submission 187166) | Agave microbial communities from Guanajuato, Mexico - Or.Ma.rz (SPAdes) (version 2) | ecosystem: Host-associated > Plants > Phyllosphere > Phylloplane/Leaf | place: Guanajuato, Mexico...
GGTGCCAGACGCCGTTATCCTCCTGCCAGTCGCCGCCCGCGTATTCGTAGATACGGCGGAAGCTGACGTCCGGGGTGAGGTTTTTGTAGTCTTTACAGGCCAGCTCGCAGGTTTTGCACCCGGTGCACCGACTCGAATCAATAAAAAATCCATACTGGGTTGTCATCGGTTACTCCTTACACCTTTTCAACCTGAACAAGGTTCGTGTGGGACGGGTTGCCTTTCGCCAGCGGCGACGGGCGCTGCGTGGTCAGTACGTTAATACAGCCTGCCTGGTCGATGCGGTTTGCATCCGGGCTATACCAGGCCCCTTCCCCCAGCGCGACAACGCCAGGCATCATGCGCGGTGTGACTTTGGCCTCAATGTGCACCTCACCGCGGCCATTGAAGATGCGCACGCGGTCGCCGTTGCTGATGCCACGCGCTTTAGCATCCATCGGGTTGATCCACATCTCCTGTCGGCAGGCGGCTTTCAGAACGTCAACGTTGCCATAGGTGGAGTGAACGCGGGCTTTGTAATGGAAGCCCGTCAGTTGCAGCGGGAATTTCGACGTCAGCGGATCGTTATAATTTTCGAATCCAGGCGTATAGACAGGCAGCGGATCGATAACATCCCCGTCCGGCAGCTCCCAGGTGGAGGCAATTTTGGCCAGTTCTTCGGAGTAAATTTCAATTTTGCCCGACGGCGTGGTCAGCGGATTCGTCTGCGGATCTTCACGGAAGGCTTTGTAAGCCACATGGTGCCCTTCCGGGTCGCGCTGTTTGTACATGCCCTGTTTGCGGAAGGTGTCGAAGTCAGGCAGGTCCGGGATGGCCTGGCGGGACAGTTCATGCAGGTGGCGCATCCACCCTTCCTGAGTACGCCCTTCGGTAAACTGCTGCTCCACGCCCAGACGTTTCGCCAGCCCGGTAGTCATCTCATAGATGGTTTTGCACTCGAAGCGCGGCTTGATGGCCTGGTCGGTGAAGATCACGTAGGACATGTTGCCGCATGAGGCGTCCAGCGCGAAGTCCATCTGCTCGGAGGCGGTGCAGTCCGGCAGCAGAATGTCGGCATATTTCGCCGACGAGGTCATGTGGCAGTCGATCACCACAATCATTTCGCACTTCTTGTCGTCCTGCAGGATCTCGTGCGTGCGGTTGATGTCAGAGTGCTGGTTGATCAGACAGTTTCCGGCGTAGTTCCAGATCATCTTGATCGGCACGTCCAGCTTGTCTTTGCCCCGCACACCGTCGCGCAGGGCGGTCATTTCAGGGCCACGCTCAATAGCATCGGTCCACATAAACATGGAGATGCTGGTCTGTACCGGGTTGTCCAGCGTGGGCATACGTTCAAACGGCACTTCATAAGAGCCTTCACGCGCGCCGGAATTACCGCCGTGAATGCCGACGTTACCCGTCAGAATCGACAGCATAGAGATCGCGCGGGTGGCGATTTCACCGTTGGCGTGACGCTGTGGTCCCCAGCCCTGGCTGATATAGGCCGGTTTCGCCGAGCCGATTTCGCGCGCCAGTTGAACAATGCGCTCAGCCGGAATACCAGTGATGGTGGAAGCCCACTCCGGCGTTTTCGCCACGCCGTCGCTGCCCTGGCCGAAAATATAGGCTTTATAGTGACCGTTGGCCGGCGCGCTGGCAGGCAAGGTTTTCTCATCGTAGCCGACGCAGTATTTATCGAGGAAAGGCTGATCGACCAGATTTTCGGTGATCATCACCCACGCCAGGGCGTTGACCAGTGCCGCATCGGTGCCCGGACGAATCGGGATCCACTCATCTTCTCGCCCTGCTCCGGTATCGGTGTAGCGCGGGTCGATGATGATCATTCGGGCGTTTGATTTGGCGCGCGCCTGCTCAAGATAGTAGGTTACCCCTCCGCCGCTCATGCGCGTCTCGCCGGGGTTATTACCGAACAGTACGACCAGCTTGCTGTTTTCGATATCGGACGGGCTGTTGCCGTCGGCCCAGCCACCGTAGGTGTAGTTAAGCCCCGCAGCGATCTGCGCTGAAGAGTAGTCGCCGTAATGGTTAAGATAACCGCCACAGCAGTTCATCAGGCGGGCAATAAGCGTTTTTCCAGGTGGCCATGAACGGGTCATGGTGCCGCCCAGCGTGCCCGTACCGTAGTTCAGGTAGATGGACTCGTTGCCGTAGTCTTTGATCAACCGCTGCATCGTGGTCGCGATGATGTCGTAGGCTTCGTCCCAGCTGATGCGCTCGAACTTCCCTTCCCCGCGCTTGCCTACGCGCTTCATCGGATACTTCAGACGGTCCGGGTTATAGACCCGACGGCGCATAGACCGCCCGCGCAGGCAGGCACGGACCTGGTGTAACCCTTCGTAATTGTCATCCCCGGTGTTATCGGTTTCGACATATTTGATTTCACCGTCCACCACATGCATACGCAGTGGACAGCGGCTTCCGCAGTTCACGGTACAGGCGCTCCACACCACTTTTTCCTGGGCAGCAGACGGAGACAGTGCATCCGCCGCCGAAGCCAGACGAGAAAAAGGGAGCGTGAAGGCGCTGCTGGCAACGGCCAGGCCGCCTATTGCCGTGGTTTTCATTAACCCACGGCGAGTGACCTCGGCAGCCATTAATGCATCAGGCGCTTTGATTTTCATAAAAACTCACTTTGGTTGCTCACAAAGAAAAGAGAGGCGGCCCCAGCCGCTGTATATTTTTATTTATAACGAAGTACTTCGTTTTCAGCGAGTTACGCTAAATATCATCTACCGAAGTATTACTACTTTAGAGGGAGGGGTTATTGCTTAGTATCAAACGAGGGGCATAAAAAAAGCGCCGGGAGGCGCTTTTTACACGACGGCTTTCGTTAGCCGATGAACTGCTGGCCTTTCATATACGGGCGCAGCACTTCCGGGATCTCAATACGACCGTCCGCCTGCTGGTAGTTTTCCAGCACGGCAACCAGCGTACGGCCTACAGCCAGACCCGAACCGTTCAGGGTGTGAACCAGACGAGTTTTCTTATCGGATTTGTTGCGGCAACGTGCCTGCATACGGCGCGCCTGGAAATCCCAGACGTTAGAGCAGGAGGAGATTTCACGGTAGGTGTTCTGCGCAGGCACCCAGACTTCAAGGTCGAAGGTTTTGCAGGCACCAAAGCCCATGTCGCCCGTGCAGAGCGCCATACGGCGGTACGGCAGGCCGAGCAGCTCCAGCACTTTCTCCGCGTGGCCGGTCATCTCTTCCAGCGCATCCATGGAGTCTTCCGGACGCACGATCTGCACCATCTCGACTTTATCGAACTGGTGCATACGGATCAGACCGCGGGTATCGCGACCGTAAGAACCCGCTTCAGAACGGAAGCACGGAGAGTGCGCGGTCAGTTTGATCGGCAGATCGTCTTCGTCGATGATCTCATCGCGTACCAGGTTGGTCAGCGGCACTTCCGCCGTCGGGATCAGCGCGTAGTTGCTGCTGTCCGCTTCTTCGTCCAGCGGACGGGTATGGAACAGATCGCCGGCAAATTTCGGCAGCTGGCCCGTACCGTACAGCGTATCGTGGTTAACCAGATACGGGACGTAGGTTTCACTGTAACCGTGCTGTTCAGTGTGCAGATCCAGCATGAACTGCGCCAGCGCGCGGTGCAGATGGGCAATCTGGCCTTTCATCACCACAAAGCGTGAGCCGGTCAGCTTAACCGCGGCCGCAAAGTCCAGCCCCGCGTGCATTTCGCCCAGCGTAACGTGATCGCGAACCTCGAAGTCGAACTCGCGAGGCGTACCCCAGCGTTTCACTTCAACGTTGTCGTTTTCGTCTTTACCCACAGGCACGCTGTCGTCAGGAATGTTTGGGATCGCCAGCGCAATATCGCGAATTTCGGCCAGAAGAACGTCAAGTTCGGCTTTCGCCTGATCCAGTTCTTCACCCAGTTTGTTCACTTCCAGGCGTAATGGCTCAATGTCTTCCCCGCGCGCTTTCGCCTGGCCGATGGATTTCGATCGAGAATTACGCTCTGCCTGCAGATTTTCAGTTTGTACCTGCAGAACTTTACGACGCTCTTCAAGAGCGCGCAGCTTATCTACATCCAGCTTAAAGCCCCGGCGTGCCAGTTTTTCAGCGACTGCGTCTGGCTCATTACGCAGCAGATTCGGATCGAGCATGCTTATCCTGTGCTTATCGAATTAAAAGAGGAAAAGTGACCACAGCCTGCGGCCACAAGGTATTACCCTAAATAATTCGAGTTGCAGGAAGGCGGCAAGCGAGCGAATTCCCCAGGAGCATAGAAAACTATGTGACTGGGGTGAGCAAGCGCAGCCAACGCACATGCAACTTGAAGTATAACGGGTATAGATTGCCAACATTACCGCAACGTTAGCGCTAACGGTAGCGTTTTATAGGGCTATTTTGATCCTGTCCGGCAAGCCAGGCGAGCTTTTCGCCAATCTTGCCCTCAAGACCTCTGTTTGTCGGCTGATAGTAGCGAGTTTGTGCCATCTCCTGCGGAAAATACTCCTCTCCGGCAGCATAGGCGTTGGGTTCATCGTGGGCGTAGCGGTACGCCTGCCCGTAACCCATCTCTTTCATCAGTTTGGTCGGGGCGTTGCGCAGATGAACCGGGACATCGTAATCCGGGCGCTCGCGCGCGTCGGCCATAGCCGCTTTAAAGGCGGTATAGACGGCGTTGCTTTTCGGGGCACAGGCAAGATAAACAATCGCCTGGGCAATGGCGCGCTCGCCTTCAGCAGGCCCGACGCGGGTGAAACAATCCCAGGCGGAGAGCGCAACCTGCATCGCACGCGGATCGGCATTGCCGACATCTTCCGAGGCAATGGCCAGGCAGCGACGCGCCACATACAGCGGATCGCCACCGGCGGTGATAATGCGCGCATACCAGTACAGCGCCGCATCCGGCGCGCTGCCGCGCACGGATTTATGCAGCGCCGAGATAAGATCGTAAAAACGATCGCCTTTATTATCGAACCGCGCGCTGCGCTCACCCGCAATTTCAGTGAGCAGTTCAGGTTTCAGCACGCGCTTGCCAGCATCGTCAACTTCGGCCATATCGGCCATCATTTCCAGCGTATTGAGTGCCCGCCGCGCATCGCCGTTCACCAGCTGCGCTATCGCCAGACGCGTTTCGTCAGGCAGAACGATATCCTGTCCGCCGTAGCCGCGCGCTTTATCGCTCATGGCCTGCGTCAGGACGTGCTCAATATCCTCGGTCGTCAGCGATTTAAGCAGATAGACACGCGCCCGGGAAAGGAGCGCTGAATTGAGTTCAAACGACGGGTTTTCGGTGGTCGCACCAATGAAGAAGATGGTGCCATCTTCAATGTGCGGCAGGAAAGCATCCTGCTGGCTTTTGTTGAAGCGATGGACTTCGTCGACAAAAAGAATGGTACGCCGCCCGGCGTTGCGATTCTGCCGCGCGCGTTCGATAGCCTCGCGGATCTCCTTCACGCCGGAGGTGACGGCGGAGATACGTTCAACGTCCGCGTTAGCGTAGCGGGCAATCACTTCTGCGAGGGTGGTTTTACCGGTTCCCGGCGGCCCCCAGAGGATCATGGAGTGCAGATGCCCGGCCTCAATGGCGCGCGGCAAGGGTTTTCCCGCAGCCAGCAGATGCTGCTGGCCGATGTACTGCGCTAAATTTTCTGGCCGCATACGCGCAGCCAGAGGTTGAAACGCGTTATCTGAAAAATCGAGCGACAGGTTGCCCACTCATGCCTCTTACTTACGTTGGTCGTCCACCGTTACGCCCTGCGGCGGGGTAAAGGTGAATTTCGATGCATCGACAGCGCCATTTTGCTGTGATTTGAGCTGATAGCTGCTGCGCTGATCGTCTTGCTCAACTGCACCGAACTGATTAATGGTCCCGTTGCTGCTCACGTTGATGGTGAACTGTTTCAGGTTACCGTTGTTGCCTTTTGGCGTCAGAACAAACTCGTCACCGGTCTGCTTGATATTGTACTGCTGCCAGTCGCTGGCCTGGTTACGGGCAATCAGCATGAACGGCGTGTTGCCCGTGGCGTCTTTCAGCCAGGTCGCGGTAGCCTGCTCAACAAACGGGTTATAGAACCACAGCGTTTTGCCGTCAGACACAAGGATGCTTTCATCCGGCTGTGTCATATGCCAGTTGAACAGATTAGGGCGTTTTACCCATAAATCTCCCTGGCCTTCCTGCACAGCGTTGCCGCTGCCGTCTGTGACTTTTTGGGTAAAGCTGGCGTGGAAGCTGCTCACTTTATCCAGGCGGCTTTTAAGGTCGCTGGCGGCATCAGCCCAGACGCTGCTGGCAACAAAACTGGTAAGTAATGCACAGGCGATTGCGATTTTTTTCATTCTTATTCCTTAAAATACGTCGTCCCGAAGCGGGTTCCGTTTCTATTCTGGACCTGCCCGCAGGCAGGTGACAGAAGAATATGCTTAATTTTGACTGATTTACCCTTCTTTGCAATCTCGAAGGATCATTCAAACGGCGGCGGAGCCAGCACCTCACGGTTACCATTATGCCCCTGCTCGCTGACAATCCCCTGCGCTTCCATCTGCTCGATGATGCGCGCCGCGCGGTTATAGCCGATACGGAACTGACGCTGCACGCCGGAAATAGAGGCCTTGCGTTTTTCGGTGACGAAATTAACCGCCTGATCGAATAACGGATCCAGCTCCTCGCCGCCGTCAAACCCGCCACCGCCGCCTTCGCTTTCGGTGTCGTTGGTAATACCATCCACGTATTGCGGACGACCGCGGGCCTTCCAGTCCTGAACAACCGCGTGCACTTCCTGATCGCGGACAAATGCGCCGTGTACGCGCACCGGAGAGGTCGAGTTCGGGCCGGAGTACAGCATGTCACCCATACCCAACAATGACTCTGCGCCGCCCTGATCGAGGATGGTACGCGAGTCAATTTTACTGGAGACGGTAAACGCAATACGGGTCGGGATGTTCGCTTTGATAAGCCCGGTAATAACGTCAACGGACGGACGCTGGGTCGCCAGAACAAGGTGAATACCGGCCGCACGCGCTTTCTGCGCCAGGCGAGCAATCAGCTCTTCGACTTTCTTACCCACGGTCATCATCAGATCGGCGAACTCGTCCACCAGCACCACGATGTAAGGCAGTTTTTCCAGTACAGGATGCTGCGCATCCATGCTGTCGCCCGGCTTCCAGTAAGGATCCGGGATCGGACGGCCCATGCGTGCCGCCTCGGCGATTTTCTCGTTATAGCCCGCCAGATTACGCACGCCCAGCGCCGACATCAGTTTGTAGCGACGTTCCATCTCATTGACGCTCCAGCGCAGCGCGTTGGCAGCATCTTTCATGTCGGTCACAACTTCGGTCAGCAGATGCGGAATACCTTCGTAGACGGAGAGTTCCAGCATTTTCGGGTCGATCATAATGAAGCGCACGTCTTCCGGCTGTGCTTTGTAAAGCATGCTCAGGATCATGGCGTTCACACCGACGGATTTACCGGAACCGGTGGTACCCGCTACCAGCAGGTGCGGCATTTTCGCCAGATCGGCGACCACCGGGTCGCCCGCGATATCTTTGCCCAGCACCACGGTCAGCGGGGATGGGTTGTCACGGAACTTGGTGTTATCCAGCACTTCGCGCAGGTAAACGGTCTGGCGCTTTTTATTCGGCAGTTCAAGCCCGACGTACGGCTTGCCTGGGATCACTTCAACCACACGCACCGCAACCGTCGACAGCGAACGCGCCAGGTCACGGGACAGGTTTGAAATCCGTGCCGCCTTAACGCCCGGGGCCAGATTCAGCTCGAAGCGGGTGATCACCGGACCCGGTGAGTAGTTCACCACATCGGCCTTGATGCGGAAGTCCGCGAGGCGAGCTTCCACCAGACGGGCCATCTGCTCCAGCGCAAAAGTATCGACTGGCTCGACTTCTGCCGGTGGCGGCGTTAACAGATCCAGAGACGGCAGCGGCGTGCTCGGACGCTGCAGCGGACGGCTGTCGCCGTTACGCATCAGCAGCGGATGAATAAGGCTCTCCTGCGGCTGTGCCGGTGGCTGCTGGAACTGCGGCTGCTGCGGTTGCGGTTGTGCATACGGCTGTGGAGCCGGTTGCTGCGGCTGTGCATAAGCCTGTGGAGCCGGCTGCTGCGGCTGCGCATAAGCCTGTGGAGCCGGTTGCTGCGGCTGTGCATAAGCCTGTGGAGCCGGTTGCTGCGGCTGCGCATAAGCCTGTGGAGCCGGCTGTTGCGGCTGCGCATAAGCCTGTGGAGCCGGTTGCTGCTGCGGCTGCGCATAAGCCTGCGGAGCAGGCTGCTGACGAACGGGTTCCACTTCCGGCATGACGCTCGGCGTAAACAGCGGTTCGCTCGGGCCATCATCCACCAGATCTTTCATCGGCGAGAATTCGAAATCCGACAGCGAGAACGGATTTGCGCCAGAAGGCTGCTCACCGGAGTAGCGCTGCTGCTGCGTGGCCGCAAACTGACGTGCTAATTCTGCCTCTGCGGCATCGTCATCATCTTCGGCAGTCTGCACATCGTGCTGATACTCATCACCGTAACGCTGATTTTGCTGTGCGGCGAACTGGCGAGCCAGCTCATCCTGATGCAGCTCATCGCCATCATCTTCATAGTCAGCCTCGCGCGCTTTCTCTTCCGCCATGCGCTGAGAAGGCAGTTTGATACCGTAGGAGGCCAGCTCGCGGCGAGTAGGTACGCGCACGCGGTTAGGGCGAGGCAGCTGTGGACCAATGCCCTCTTTTACCTGAGGACGCGGTGCGCCTCCGGCCAGGCCAAATACCGGTGCCGCTGCGGCGGCAGCAGCCGTCGCCTGTTTAACGCTTTCAGCCACTGGCGCAACGGCTGGCGTTGGGTCGACCGGTGGTACGGAAACAGACGGTGCAGGTGATGACGTTGGCTGCGCCGGTTCCGGCACAGGTTGATACCAGGCCGCCAGCTGCTCGCGTTCGCGGGCGCGGCGCTCTTCAACCTCTTCAAAGTAATACATTGGCGGACGAGACGGTTTCGCCTCTTCCACTGGTTCCGGTTCTGGCGCAGGAGCGACATACGGCTGCACGGGTTCAACCGGCTCAGGCGCAGCATACGGCTGGGCAGGTTCCACCGGCTCTGGCGCAGGTTCATGATACGGCTGGACCACCGGCTGCTCGTAGTGCGGATACTCTTGCGGTGCGTAAGCAGGCTCTGGCTGATAAGGCTGCTGCCACGGCTCCTGCTGCACGGGCACATAGCTTTCCGGCTCCGGCGCAATAGTCGGTTCAGGCGTGTGGACACCCGGCGCGGTTTGCCAGGCGACCTGCGGCTGCTGAATCACAGAATCCGGCGCGGGCACAGCCGCAGACGGCATGACTGCATCAGCCGGAGCAGCATAAGCCTGCGCAGCGGTTGTCGCCGCGGCAGCAGCGGCAACCGGCTCCGTGACAGAATGACCGCTCATTAGCGGATCGTACTCGTCATAATCGTCAGGCGTTGCGCGATGCCCTGAGAAAAGAACGTCATCCGGGTCAACGGCGCTGCCCCCGGCGCGGTACTCAACCCGATCCTCTTCATCCATACGTTTGCCGGAGAAAAGCGCCGCGTCCGTTTTACGGCCAAGCGGGTTGGCAAATTTTTCCGCTACGCGCTGACGACGCGCCAGCGCACCGCGCAGAATGCGCGCACGGCGGGATTCACGACGCTCAACGGGTGCATCGTCATCCTCATAGTCATCTTCATATTCGTCTTCATCCACCCACGTATCATCGCGGCGGGTACGGTTGCTGGCAAACGTGAGAACCGTCAGGATAAAGCTGCCAATCTTCTCGGCGATGCTCACCCACGACCAGCCGGTGAACAGCGTCAAACCGGCGGCCCAGATACAAAGCAATGCCAGCGTGCCGCCGCTGCTGTGAAGCATCGGTTGCAAGGCGGAGCTTAACAGGCTGCCAATCACCCCGCCGGAAGCAAAGTACCAGATATCATCGGCGTTAATGGCCGCCAGACCACAGGAGGTCAGGATCAGCGCCAGCGCCCCTATCAGGCGCAGTGAAACCGCAAAATAGTCGATGTAGTCGTCGTTCTGACGGTGACGCCAGGCAAACCAGCATCCGCCAATAATAATGACGGGAATGGTGTACGCCATCACACCGAAAATGAAAAAGAGCGTGTCAGCAAGCCAGGCACCGGGAACGCCGCCTAAATTATGGATAGGCTCATGCCAGGCGGTTTGCGACCAGCTGGGATCGGAAGGATTGAAACTCAGTAACGCTGCCATCAGCCAGACGGCAAAAAGGGCAATAACAATCAGTAACGCCTCAAGGAGACGACGTCCGCTGCTTAGCTTCGATAGTGTGACTTCTTTGTCTTCAGTGTATTCCTGGCTCAAGAAAGGCTCTCCAGGTATCAGGCATATCCTGCCTGTTTGCTAAAACGGACAACAGCGCCGGGTATCCCCGGCACTGTTGCTGTATGGATTAACAGGAGTGTAATCAAACTACGCTGATAATGCACCTGTTCCGTGTTAGCGGGTCTTAATAACCAGACGATTACTCTGTTTGACCTCTTCCATCACCACGTAGGTACGGGTGTCGTTCACGCCTGGCAGACGCAGCAGGGTTTCACCCAGCAGCTTACGGTAGGCGGACATATCAGGCACACGGGTTTTCAACAGGTAGTCGAAATCACCGGAAACCAGGTGACACTCTTGAATCTCTTCAAGTTTTTGTACAGCGGAGTTAAATTGCTCAAACACATCCGGTGCGCCACGATTCAGAGTAATCTCAACAAATACCAGAAGTGAGGCATCCAGATAATGCGGGTTCAGCAGAGCCGTATAGCCCTGAATAAAACCCTGTCTTTCCAGTCGGCGCACACGCTCGAGGCACGGCGTCGGGGAAAGTCCCACACGTTTTGAAAGCTCGACGTTGGAAATACGCCCATCCTTTTGCAATTCATTAAGAATGTTACGATCGATACGGTCGAGATCTTTGCCAGGGCGCTTCTTGCTATCTACCATTATTATTGTCTCTCTGTATTCCTTCCCTACTCCTGCCTGGACCCTGTGCACATCACTGTTCAGAGCCTGTACCCGTTATTCATCACATCGCCTGGTTATGTGTTAGACGCAATGTGGATTCGGGTTCTGTTTGTTAAGAAGACCGTTGCCTTAAGGCAGTCACCGACATCACGTATGGCGTCTGTCCACGCCATGCGTAGATTTCACTGACCCGGTAAAAATGGCATTTACGTGCATGCCTATGCGGCACACGAGTAATGCGGTTTTTTTTCTTCCTTGAATGTTTTCGCAAAAGCGCAGGGGATTGTCAAAGCAAAACATCGATTTTTAGTACAACATGCCGGATATTCATTACGCTAGGGTATTAATCATCATTTTATTGCCTTATAAACAACCGGATTTCAGTAGAAAGCGTTATGTTATAGCGCTCAATTTATCGTCCGTACCTATCGCACATATCGATATCAAAATTTCTGCGCTCTTTTTTTACGGCAACAAATTCCCTACAATCCAGCCAAATGTCTGCCAACAACAATGGGGATCTCATGGGCACGGCTAAACACAGTAAGCTGCTAATCCTTGGTTCTGGACCTGCGGGATATACCGCAGCGGTCTATGCTGCACGCGCTAACCTGCACCCGGTACTCATCACCGGCATGGAAAAAGGCGGTCAGCTGACCACCACCACCGAAGTCGAAAACTGGCCAGGCGACCCGAATGACCTGACCGGGCCGCTGCTGATGGAACGCATGCACGAGCATGCCGCCAAATTCGAAACCGAAATTCTGTTCGACCACATTAACAAGGTCGATCTGCAGAACCGTCCGTTCCGTCTGACGGGCGACAGCGGTGAATACACCTGTGACGCGTTGATTATCGCCACCGGCGCGTCAGCCCGTTATCTTGGCCTGCCGTCAGAAGAAGCGTTTAAAGGCCGCGGCGTGTCTGCCTGCGCCACCTGCGACGGTTTCTTCTATCGCAACCAGAAAGTCGCGGTGATCGGCGGTGGCAACACCGCAGTGGAAGAAGCGCTTTATCTGGCGAACATCGCCTCCGAAGTGCACCTGATCCACCGCCGCGATACCTTCCGCGCCGAGAAAATCCTGATCAAACGCCTGATGGATAAAGTGGCGAGCGGCAACATCGTGCTGCACACCCACCGTACGCTGGAAGAAGTTACCGGCGACCAGATGGGCGTTGCCGGCCTGCGCCTGCGCGACACGCAGAACACCGATAACGTGGAATCGCTGGAAGTGGCGGGCCTGTTCGTGGCAATCGGTCACAGCCCGAACACCGCTATCTTCGACGGTCAGCTTGAGCTGGAAAACGGCTACATCAAAGTGCAGTCCGGCATTCACGGCAACGCGACCCAGACCAGCATCCCGGGCGTATTCGCGGCGGGTGACGTGATGGACCATATTTATCGTCAGGCGATCACCTCTGCGGGCACCGGCTGTATGGCCGCGCTGGATGCGGAGCGCTACCTGGACGGGCTGGCTGAAACAGGTAAATAATCTTTACAAGTCAGTAACAAACGTAAATAAAGGCGGCCACAGGTCGCCTTTATTTTTCCCCGCGTGTAACATGCAGTTGTCTAATTTCTTATAACGTCACCTGCAAAGTACGCAATGGAAAAAACCCGTCAACAAGAGTTAACACGCTGGCTAAAACAGCAAAGCGTTATTTCCCGCCGCTGGCTTATGATTTCTCGTCTTTTGGGGTTTATCAGCGGTTTGTTGATTGTTGCCCAGGCATGGCTGCTGGCCCGCATTCTTAACCATATGATCATGGAGAACATCCCGCGCGAGGCGCTTCTGCTGCCTTTTGTCGTTTTGGTTCTGATCTTTGTCCTGCGCGCCTGGGTGGTCTGGCTGCGTGAACGCGTCGGTTTTCACGCCGGACAGCATATTCGCTATGAGATCCGTCGACAGGTTCTGGACCGTCTTCAGGACGCCGGTCCCGCATGGATCCAGGGCAAGCCTGCCGGTAGCTGGGCAACGCTAATTCTTGAACAGATTGACGACATGCACGACTACTATGCCCGCTACCTGCCGCAGATGGCGCTGGCCGTTTTCGTACCGCTGCTGATTGTGATCGTCATTTTTCCGATCAACTGGGTTGCCGCGCTGATCTTGCTCGGCACCGCCCCGCTGATCCCGCTGTTTATGGCGATGGTAGGAATGGGCGCAGCGGATGCCAACCGGCGTAACTTCCTGGCGCTGGGCCGCCTGAGCGGCCATTTCCTTGACCGACTGCGCGGGATGGAAACCCTGCGTATATTTGGCCGCGGTGAAGCAGAGACTGAAAACATTCGTCATGCGTCGCAGGACTTCCGTCAGCGCACCATGGAAGTGCTGCGTCTGGCGTTCCTGTCGTCCGGCGTGCTTGAATTCTTTACGTCGTTGTCGATTGCGCTGGTAGCCGTCTACTTTGGCTTCTCCTATCTCGGTGCGCTGGATTTCGGCCACTACGGGACAGCGGTAACGCTTTCCGCTGGCTTCCTGGCGCTGATCCTGGCCCCGGAATTTTTCCAGCCGCTTCGCGATCTCGGCACCTTTTATCATGCCAAAGCGCAGGCCATTGGTGCCGCCGACAGCCTGAAAACCTTCCTGGAAACGCCGCTGGCGCACCCGGAGCGTGGTGAAGCCACGCTGAATGCGAAAGAGCCGGTGACCCTTGAAGCGCAGGATTTTTCTATCCTGTCGCCCGAAGGCAAAGTGCTGGCAGGCCCGCTGAACTTTACCCTGCCAGCCGGACAACGCGTGGTGCTGGTCGGCACCAGCGGATCGGGGAAAAGTTCTCTGCTGAATGCGCTCTCCGGCTTTATGGCCTATACCGGTTCGCTGCGGGTTAATAAAACCGAACTGCGCGATCTTGACCCTGACGCCTGGCGTAAACAGCTGAGCTGGGTTGGGCAAAACCCACAGCTTCCGGCATCTACGCTGCGCGAGAATGTGCTGCTGGCGCGTCCGGATGCGCGTGAAGATGAGCTCCAGTCCGTGCTCGATCGCGCCTGGGTCAGCGAGTTTCTGCCGCTGCTTCAACAGGGCGTCGATACGGTCGTCGGCGACCAGTCTGCCGGGCTCTCCGTCGGGCAGGCTCAGCGCGTTGCCGTTGCGCGCGCGCTGCTTAACCCGTGCCAGCTTATGCTGCTTGATGAGCCCGCGGCCAGCCTGGACGCACACAGCGAGCAGCGCGTGATGGAGGCGCTTAACGCCGCCTCACGGCAGCAGACCACGCTGATGGTTACCCATCAGCTGGAAGGCATAGCCGACTGGGATCAAATCTGGGTGATGGAAAACGGACACATCGTTGAGCAAGGCGATTACGCCTCACTCGTTGCCGCGAAGGGGCCATTTGCCTCTCTGCTGGCGAATCGTCAGGAGGACATCTGATGCGCGCCCTGCTCCCCTATCTTGCGCTCTATAAGCGCCACAAATGGATGCTGACGCTGGGCATCGTGCTGGCAATTATTACCCTGCTGGCAAGCATCGGCCTGCTTACGCTCTCTGGCTGGTTCCTGTCGGCCTCTGCCGCGGCTGGCTTCGCGGGGCTCTATAGCTTCAACTATATGCTGCCCGCCGCGGGCGTGCGTGGCACGGCCATCACCCGTACTGCCGGGCGCTACTTCGAGCGCCTGGTCAGCCACGATGCAACCTTCCGCGTGCTGCAGCACCTGCGTATATACACCTTCAGCAGGCTGCTGCCCCTCTCCCCTGCCGGGCTGGCGCGCTTTCGCCAGGGGGAATTGCTCAACCGCGTCGTGGCGGATGTCGATACGCTGGACCACCTCTATCTGCGCGTAATATCGCCGATTGTCGGCGCCTTCGTGGTGATTGTCGTGGTGACGCTGGGGCTGTGCGTTCTGGATGTCCCGATCGCGCTGACGCTCGGCGGCATTATGCTGCTAACGTTGATTTTCCTGCCGCCGCTGTTCTATCGAGCGGGTAAATCCACCGGCGAAAACCTTACGCGCCTGCGCGGGGAATATCGTCAACAGCTGACCTCCTGGCTGCAGGGGCAGGCAGAGCTGACTATCTTTGGCGCCAGCAGGCGCTACCGCGCACGGATGGAAAGTACAGAGCTAAACTGGCACGAGGCGCAGCGCCGACAGTCTGAACTGACGGCCTTCTCTCAGGCGCTGATGATGCTCATCGGTGGCGTGGCTGTTATCGCGATGCTGTGGATGGCCTCCGGCGGCGTGGGCGCTAACCTGCAGCCAGGCCCGCTGATTGCACTCTTTGTTTTCTGCGCGCTGGCGGCCTTCGAAGCGCTGGCACCCGTGACGGGGGCCTTCCAGCATCTTGGACAGGTTATCGCCTCTGCCCTGCGCATCACGGAAATTGCCGAGCAGGAACCCGAGGTGACGTTCACCGCTAGTCAGACATCGGTTCCAGCGCAGGTTGCATTGACGCTGAACGACGTCACGTTTGCCTACGACAAGCAGGGGCAGAACGCGCTGGAAGGGATCAACCTTTCGGTAAGCGCGGGTCAGCGAATTGCGATCCTGGGCCGTACCGGCTGCGGTAAGTCAACGCTTCTGCAGCTTTTGACGCGCGCCTGGGATCCACAGCAAGGACAGATCCAGTTTAACGATGTAAAGCTGGCTGATTTCGGCGAGCAGGCTTTACGTAAAACCGTCAGCGTGGTGCCACAGCGGGTGCATCTGTTTAGCGCTACACTGCGCGATAACCTGCTGCTGGCGGCACCCGATGCCTCTGACGACGCACTGTGCACAACGCTCGAACAAGTCGGTCTGCACAAGCTGCTTGAGGACGACGGGTTAAACAGCTGGCTGGGTGAAGGCGGTCGTCAGCTCTCCGGCGGCGAACTGCGCCGACTGGCGATTGCGCGCGCGCTGTTACACGATGCGCCCCTGATGCTGCTCGACGAGCCAACAGAAGGGCTGGATGCCACAACCGAAAGCCAAATTCTTGATTTACTGGCTACCGTCATGGCTGGCAAAACGGTGCTGATGGTCACGCACCGCCTGCGCGGGCTGGCGAGTTTCGATCGGATAATTGTGATGGACAACGGACACATTATTGAGCAAGGTAATCACGCAGAATTGTTGGCAAAACAGGGTCGCTACTACCAGTTTAAACAGCGTCTGTAGGCTATATTAGTACCGATCCTCACTCGCGTATTGGAGTTCTGTTGTCATGCGCCTGGTCCAGCTGTCTCGTCATAATATTGCGTTCCCTTCCCCGGAGGGGGCGCTGCGTGAACCAAATGGGTTGCTGGCGCTCGGCGGCGATCTCAGCCCGGCTCGTCTGTTGATGGCCTACCAACGTGGGATCTTTCCCTGGTTTTCACCCGGCGACCCGATTTTATGGTGGTCGCCCGACCCGCGCGCCGTGCTGTGGCCAGCACAATTTCATGTCAGCCGCAGCATGAGGCGTTTCCATGCAAAATCACCCTACCGCGTGACGCTGAACCACGCCTTTGGCCAGGTCATTGAAGGCTGCGCTGAAGACCGTCACGAAGGAACATGGATCACCCGCGATATCATCACTGCCTACCACCAGCTGCACGAGCTTGGCTACGCGCATTCCATTGAAGTATGGGACGGCGGCGAACTTGTCGGCGGTATGTACGGCGTGGCGCAAGGAACGCTGTTTTGCGGGGAGTCGATGTTCTCCCGCGCCGCTAACGCCTCAAAAAGTGCGCTGCTGGTCTTTTGCCAGGAATTTGCGCATCGCGGCGGGCAGCTAATGGACTGCCAGGTGCTCAATGAGCACACTGCCTCCCTCGGCGCCGTCGAAATTTCCCGTCGCCACTACATTGAGCACCTCGATAATTGCCGCCAGGAGAAGCTCCCGCGCGACTTCTGGGTGCCGCGTACGCTCTTTCTGCCTAATGCCTAAATGTTTTCCGCATATTTTTTATGAGGGTGTTATAATTACGCCGCAGAGTAGCTTCTGCCTGTTGCCCCGCCGCCGTTTGGGACCCCCGCTTCAGATAACGTCCTGACGTTTATCCTGTTGTCTCCCCTTTACGAATGCGCTTCCTGTTCGGTTGTACCGTGACGCTTGGGCAATGCGCTGAAACTGTTTTGCTGCGTTTTAATCGCGCAATTCTTTACTTAATTGATGAATTTCGGCATTATCTTGCCGGTTCAAAACTTGGTAGTGATACCCCAGAGGATTAGATGGCCAAAGAAGACAATATTGAAATGCAGGGTACCGTACTTGATACGTTGCCTAATACCATGTTTCGCGTAGAGCTGGAAAACGGTCACGTGGTAACTGCGCACATCTCCGGTAAAATGCGCAAAAACTACATCCGCATTTTAACGGGCGACAAAGTGACTGTTGAACTGACCCCGTACGACCTGAGCAAAGGCCGCATTGTCTTCCGTAGTCGCTAATCGTTTTCGCCTGTAATGGCAGATGAATATGAAATAAGGCCGGGTTTTCCCGGCCTTATTTTTTTACAGGGTTTTATCGGATGTCTGGCAGCTTAAAACCACGGGATGGTTGCTGTGCCACTTAATCCGTAGGTGGAAAATGTCCCCGGAACGGGCGTATTGCCGATCTCACCATGGCGTATAAACAGACGGAACGTCTGCCCCGTGGACAGGCTGCGCAAAGTGAGCCACGGTAAATCGGTCTGCTGTTCGCTCATGCCCGGCAGCCGCAGCCGGGCCTCTTCCTCCGTCAGCCAGCCTTTTTTGACCGAACGACGCAGTAACCGCTCCGGGCTGCTTTTCACCTGCACGCGGCTCACGCAGCGCCAGCTCACTCCCGCAGGAATCGGGCGCACGTCCGAACAATGGCAATAGTCCGTCAGCCCTTTTCGCCACGCTGTCGACTCCAGCGCCTGCAGCGCGGGCGCACGGCCGTGCAGACGAAGGCAGGTGCCTGGCTTAAGGTTATGCAACGGAAAGCTCACGCCGATATCGCCCTTTCCCCGCGCGCCTAACGCCCGGTGAAGTTTGGCAAAGAGTGCCGCCATCAGCATCTCTTCATGAAACTCGGGATCGGGCCGTACGTGGATCTCAAGGTAGTGATCCATTATGACTCCTTATTCGCTCTTCTCGCCAAACACGCCGCCGCGGATCAAAATCGCCATCACATAATGCTGCTGATCTACCTCTGGCTTGTGCCCTTTCGTCACCCAGTTATCCAGCAGCGTATAAAAGTCTGTTTTCTCTTTCAGCTGGCGGCATGCAATACCGCGACTGGTGACTGAACCGTATGGCTCCACGGCAATCGCGCCGAGTTCGTCAACGCGTGGATGCCAGGTATCAATGGTTCGGACCGCATTGCCGATCTTCTGCGAGTGCATACCCGCAACGTTATCGACCTGATAAAGCAGGCGGCTCTTAGCACTGTTGCTGTCGAGCACCAGCTCCTGCGATGGGAATACTTCCTGCCCGTTCCCCAGCAGAACGTTAGCGCTGACCTCGAGCAGGACAAAGCTTTCACCGCGCAGTCCTTTCTCAATTTCCCGGGAAAGCGTTTGCAGCCTCTCATCCTGGGTGGTGAAATCCCGCAGCGGATAGTCATGGGCGTTGAACGTCCAGGTCTCACTCCCCTTCTTCACCGTAATCTCAATTTTTTCTGCGCCTATGCGGTTGCGCCACAGGAAGCGACCGTTCGCCAGGTTGGTGGCATAGCGGTGGGCCAGCACGCTAAACCCATGCTCGACAATGTATCCTTCAATAACCTGCTGCAGGGCATCCTGATAGACGCGATCGTTACAAACCGACGGTACAGAAAGGTTGCCCAGCACGCGCAGGGTGAATCTCACCTGGAGGGTATCGGCCTCTGCCGGCAGGGCCGCCACATCCACGCGCTGCAGGTTGGCTTTCTGGATTTCCGCATCCAGTTTCGTTGGGTCGTTAAGGAGCGCATTTTTCAGCCGATTGGAAATCGTTCCGCGCACCGCCTTTTCCTGCAGCCGGATCGGCTGCCAGTCAGTTCCTTGCCAGTTCCCCGCATACATTACCGCGTCTGACGTTGCCAGCTTGCGTTCGAATGCCAGTACAGAAGCCGTTTTAACGGCAGTTGGAGCCTTTGCCATGTGATAGTCCTTTTTATGAATGTTGTTTTGCTGCCTGCGGCGCGTTGGCACCCTGGCAGTAGTAGCCGGTTTCCGTGGTGTGGTAGCGCCAGAAAATATCCTCCAGCGACGTAATGCGGTGCAGCCCACACCATTCGCCCACGCCATACACCGCTTCGGTAAAGGCAAACGGCGTCTGGTCGTCACGGGCATGGGTCACCACCCCCGGCGCGTAGAGTTCAGAAATGCGCTGGTAACCCGTCATCAGCGGAACCAGATACCCCGGGTAGGGTTTGGGAACGCGCTGCCAGGCGGCTGGTTCACCTTCCTGGATATCGTCTTCTTCCGGCGTTTCAGCCTGGAATTTCAGGGCGGCAAAATCGAGCCAGGCGTCCAGCATGGTGGCCTGCGGGTTATCTTCAAGCAGGTTCTGATGATGCTCGACAAGCCAGGCGCTGCGATCGCGCAGGACAAAGCCCGGCGTCAGCTGCCACTTCAGGTAAGCCAGCTGTTCATCCGTCGTCGGCTTATCCATAACCGCAATATCTTTAATGCTGACGATACTGCCGCCCGCCAGGCGCAGCGTCGGGCAACGCGCTTTCAGAAACTCTGCCAGCGCCTGCTGCCCGTATTCGCCGTTAACGATTTCACCGTGACACTCCAGCAGCAGGGAGACGGTCATATGCATCCGGCCCTCTTCGTTGAAGGGGGCGGTTTTACCTTCGCGTGTCAGCGGGTTGCGCGTCAGGGCAAACTGATAGTCGCGGCCAGACGTGTGCGCGTGGATCTGATGTCCGTGGCTGACAACGGCACAGCCTTCCAGCGTCAACCCGTGCGTTTGCGTCAGAATGCGCGACAGCGCGTGGGTGAAACCTAAAAAGTGGGTGATGGCCGGAAAACCGTAAGTGATGCCTGCAATGGCGTTGGCGTTTTCAACGCGCGCATGGCGTAAAAGGATCAGCGTGCTCATTTCAGCGCCTCCCGGAGCATTTTTTCCGTTTCACGCAGATTGGTACGAAGCTTTTCGCGCGTCGCCCATTCCCGTTTTTCCACTGCACCAACGTCGGGTAAATTTTTACGCAAGCGAGTGTTCAGCCATATTGAAAAATCTGCGGCGACGTCTTCCAGCCAGTCGTCTTTATCCCGCTCTTTACGAAATGCCTCGTCGGTTTTGGTTCGCCACGGATCGAGCCAGAGTTGCTGGTGTGTTTTCAGCGTCGGGCATTTGAGCGTCCAGTTTTGCCATTCTTCACGCTGAAGTTCTGACACCACAAGAAACAGAAGATCGATAAGATCGTCGATGTAATTATCGCGTGCTTCACGGATGCGTCGATTGTTGTAATCCGTTGATCGTGTAAGTAGCGTTACCAGCCGCTGCACCGTCGCATTTGCTCTGCGGTCAAACTGGCTACCCTCGGTAAATACCGAGCGCAAAGTTACCGGGGGTTTATCCGCACGCTTCCACTGCGGAGGCTGCGCCGAAAGCAGCCAGACCCGCCCGCCGCGCACGCTGTTCAGATAGGAGATATTCTGTGGCTTGGTACCGCCAAAATGCATTTCAGCGCTTTCAGGAAAGAGCACAAGAGGCTGCGAATGCCAGGTTTTCTCGCGTCGCGCTTTGCGGATGGCGTTTACATCGTCACCAAAACGAAACGCGATCATTTTCTGGTGGTAAGCATGCACCAGCGAGGTGGCAAAGAGAGGACTGAGGAGATGGTAATCGTTACCCACCGGGAAATAGTTCTGCTTTGCCAGCTTGTGCGAAGTGGGCTCACCGGGCGTGAGCGCACGGGAAAAACCGATAATCCATTCCTCGAGTTGAGCCGCATCCTCCGTGAAGGCAGCAAGCGGGCTATAGTCACCTCGTTTCAGGCAGGCAAGGAGCGAATCTCCTTCAACGCGGGTTTGCAGCAGCTTTGCGACGTCCAGCGCAGCGGCGTTCCCGACGGCATCCGGCTCGACGTCGTCTAACGCGGCGCTGCTGAGATAGCCTTCCTTCTGCGTCGTTTCACTGTACAGGCTGCTGCTTTTTGAATCCCCGTGCGTGAACTTCGCCGCATGGGTGACCAGGCTAATCTGCCCGGCTCGTCGTGCGGCATCGGTGAGCCACGTCTGCGGTTCATAGCGAAGCTCAAGCTCCCTGCGTTCACTTGCCAGAGCTGCGCGATCCACTTCGTCACGCTTTGCTGCTTCTTTATCAAACGCTTCCAGCTTCGTTTGCCGTCGTGCGGCAATGTATTCAGCTATAAAAGCGGTTAGTGCTTCTACAGACATACCTGCTCCTGACAATTTAGTAATAATCCCTGAAAACACCCAGAATCGGGTGGTATCGCCATTGTTCTATTGCATCCTCCTCTCCCGTTCTCACCGTAATCTCCCCATATCGCTTTGACACCGCCTCCAGCGTCATCTGATTTGCCTCGGCCTGCGCCAGCAATATCTCCTGATAATCCACTGCAAACCACGGCTCCACGCCGGCGGCCAGCACAATCTCCTCGCGTTCAAATCGCCCCGCATCTTTCAGGTCGCCGTTGTCCTGCAACAGGCAAAAAGCGGGCTTGTCGTCTTCCTCTTGCATTCCCAGGTAAAACGTTTCCTGTGATGCCGATTGACGAAACGGCGTGCGCCGTTGCAGCTCGCCGCACCAGGTGAGCGGCAGTCTCCACCAGTGGGCAGCGATGGCTTCGTTCTTGTCAGCGGATTCCAGCAGCGCGGCGCGCAGCCGGGTGTGTTCGTGAGCGGCAAATGCGTTATCCGCCAGGGCATCCGTTATTCGTGGTATGGCATTAATGGCGCAATACGCCGACGCGGGCAGCAGCGTCTGCAAATCATGATCGTTAAACGCGTGTTTTTCCGTTTCAAAACCCGGCTTGCAGTACGCAACTCGCTTCCCGCGCAGTGCATTAATGTTGCGGTTCAGAATCATCAGATTTTCAGTCTCTGGCACTAACTGACGATGGCGCTGAATGCGGCCCGCGAACTGGATCAGCGAGCGCATGGAACTGGGTTCGATAATCCCCCAGTCTGCACAGAAATCGCGCCCGACTTCTAAAACAGAGGTCCCCAGCACCACAAACAGATGGTGCTGACAGGGCGATTCCAGCGCCTGTTTCACCTCGGGGAGCTGCCAGATACTGTCGGGATCGTGGCGCGTAAAGGCACTGTCCAGCCGGGCTTCAATATGCGAGCGCACCACCAGCGGGTGCCGCCCGTGATACACGCAGTAGTGGATGCAGGTATTTTCCGGTGCTGGCATAGTCATCAGCGCCTGCGCCACGGCCACCAGCGAGTTAATATTGGCCAGCCGTATCAGGCCGAATGAAACCGTTTTGCCGCTTTTATGCACGCTGTGGTGAGCATGGTGAAGTTCAGGCATGTACTGATGCAGCGTTTTCGCGACCGCAGAAATCACCGTCTGCGCGTCGGTAGATTCAGGCTCGACGCGGGCAAGTTTCCCCCTGCGCAGAACGGGTTGTTGAGGAAGCTTTTTCAACCGCCCGGCGACAAACCGGGCGTGCGCCTGCTGGAACATCCCGCCTTCAGCCACATCCTGGGACTGCGCGCCGTATTCATCAAACCAGGCGCAGCAAATATTAACGGACCTGTTCGGTTCACCGCATGCCTGCTGATACGCTTCCCGCCCCGCCCGATAGGCCTCAAACAGGGCCTGCGTCAGCGCGGGCGGCAGCGTTGCAGACGAGAGCAGCACGCGTGAACCCAGCATCCCGGCCCAGTTAACCAGCCGGGAGAGCGCGTGCAGGTCGTCAATATCAAAATCATCAGGCTCGTCCAGCACCAGATCGCTGGTCATCAGGCGCAGCATCGCGGGGATCTGCCTGCCGCCGCGAATGCCTTCGGTGGCAGGCATCAGATGATCGATGGTGGTGACCAGCACCGGGGCACTCACCAGCCGGTTAAGCGCGGGCTCGGAAGAGAGCCATTGTTGCGTGATGCCCTGACACACGCTGCCTTCATAGTGAACGTACTGATGGCTGGCGAAAAATCCTTCGTCGCTGGCGCTATTGTCGTCCGGCTCTTCCTGCTTTTTCTGCTCTTTAAGCTGTCGTTCATAAAGTTCACGCACGGCAGCCGAACCGGTGACCACGGCAAGCGTGTCCTCATCCAGTCTCAGACGTTCGCGCAGCGCCTGCCCGGTTTGCAGCGTCAGGGTACGCAGGCCCAGTGCGATGCTGAAGCGGCAGCCTTCGTGCTCATCCGCCAGGGCATACATGATGCGAGCATTGGCGAAGGTCTTACCGCAGCCCGTAGACGCCATATTGATGCCAAAAAATCCCTGCGCTGCACTGCGTTCGCGCAGCGCCGACGCGACATCCCAGGCTCTGTTCTGCCACTGAAACCGCTCGCCCTTCGCCCGCTCGCGAAAGGTGTTGTGCCGCGCAATCGCGGGCAGCGAACGACGCAGCCAGGGCAGCGATCGCCCCAGCAGCAGAGCGTGATGCGCCACGCCTGTGTTGTGTTCATCCAGCTTTTGTTTTAGCTGAGTGGTGGCGCGATCGCTGTTGGCCCACAGATCAAGGTCTTGCGCCTGCCACTGGACGCAGGGGGGTTGTGAAGAATAAAAGTGATCGGCCAGCATCAATGACAGACGGGCAAGGTGCGCGGTAAACAGATTGTCCAGCGTGCCATACTGGCGTAACGACGCTGCATGGCGGGCACGCCTGCCGATCTGCCTGGCTTTTTCACGCCAGACGGCGCTTTTAAACGGCGTACCCTTGGGGAATGTCCAGACGCTTTTTAAATCGCTGGCTTGCCACTTATGCTTCTCATTGATCTGGTGATTGAGCGCGTTCCAGTGGACATTCAGCTGACGATCAAGCCAGCCGTCACAGTACTGAAGGTTGGGTCTGGATTGCAGGGATTGCGGCAGGCGGTGATGAGACAGGATCAGCCATGTCACGATCCTCGCCAGCGGAGGCAGTCCCTTTAACGGACTGCCGTCCGTCAGCTGCGGCTCCTTGAGCATTGCTTTCAGCATTCGCGTTTCGTCGGCAGGCTTCAGGTGCTCAAGCGATGCCAGCCACGCCTCGTCGCTCTGCCCTGCGGCAAACCCCTGAAACAGCCGGGCTGAAATCCATTCATGGCGATAAGGCTGGCAGCGATAATCACTTTTACCCGTCAGGGTCTGCTGAAAGCATTTTCCCGCCTTACCAAAATCGTGAAACAGGCCGGCGATGGCGGCCAGCAGCGCAATACTTTCTGCGCAGTGCCAGTGATGTTCAGCTCCGTTTTTCAACACGTTGGACGTCGTGCGGTTTGTCGGCACACGCCCCTGAGCGTTGAAGCGGCGCAGGTTGCCCACAATCCAGAGCAATTCCGTCTCACCGCTTTTTTTAATCCAGTGGCAGGCCACCGCGGTATTACGTCGCGCGTGTTTGCGCAATAATTTTCGCAGGGTATTGAGGCCATCAAGGGTTATGGGAGTTTGCCAGGCCGCGTCGCCGGTGCGTTCGGCAAACTGGTCAATAATCTGGCAGCTGATTTCACGGGCGCGTTTGGTACAGCGGGAGATAATCAGGACGTTCATTCTGCCACACCCGCCAGTGAGCAAGCCGTTTCCTGAAGCGTCGTGATCATGACGTCCAGCGCGTCGGCCTGCAGAAAGGCGTTGATACAGCGCTGGCGAAACTGCATGTTGTCTTCTCCCTGCATCGCCGCGATAAACGCCTGGGGCATCACCAGCGCATCTTTAATCAGATCCGCAAGATCGAAGACCAGCCCGCCCCGACGGGTTTTGCCGTGCATCACCGCCAGTCCGTGCGGGATCCCCGTCACCCACGCGGCGACCGCCGCCAGTCCGTAGGCCAGATAATTACCCTGGTCGAGAAACCGGTTAGCCATATCCACACCGCCACCGCGTTTTGCGCGACTAAAATCGCCGTAGCCGACCGCCTGGCTGACCTGTTTATAGAGGGATTTGGTGAGGAGTGCTTCTTTCAGCATCAACGCGGTATGATCGGCGGCGTCCGACATGCTCTCCCGGGCGCGCGCCAGAGACGCAAGCAGCCGGGTTTTGTCAGGCTGGAAAGCCTCTTCGCGCTGCATTTTCGCGCCCAGCCAGTGTTTCTCTATTTGCTGAAGCCGAATCATTTGAAACTGCTTTGCCGCCTGCAGCCGTTTTTCTTCGTTGAACCAGAACGAGACCCAGTTCTGGAGATACGCAGTGGGCCGATATTCGCTTTGCGGGCATAACCAGGAGACATCAACATCCACTTCGTTAGCGGAATAAAGCGGTGTGCCGTCTGTACCGCAAAAGCCCACCATCACCCCCGCCCGCGCAAATTCCCGCATGGCCATTTGGGTGACCGACGTCCCCATTCCGAGCATTACCGCCGTCGTATTCGCAATGGGGATGTTCCAGTAAAACGATTCTTTACCTTCCTGCGTGACATATTCTACCCGCCCGCCGTTCACCTGAATGCGGCATTTTTCCACGTAATAGATATTTGCACGTTTAGAATGAAGAATCGTTTTCAAATCTGAGGGGGTAATAGTTGGCTGCGACATAAAATACATCAAATGAAATATCAATGGCGTTTATGGTATCGGCATTTTGCAGGTCCTGGATGTGATCTATTTCAAATAAGTCGTGATGTTGACAGGTATTTTTGCACGCAACTGTTTAATTTTGTTATTAATCATTATTGGCATTCATATAAATAAATTATCCATGCAAAATAAATATACATATTTTCGTTTTTATATGGGTGTGATGAATGGATGAATGATATAGAGAGAAATGATTAGTTTCTTGATTGAATATATTATTTTTGGTGATGAATTACTGTCGGGAATTTGTAGGGATTTATGGGTTGTGGGTTGTTTGCAGGGCGGTGAACTAGCGGTGCGGCGCACTGTCGGCTGGTTTATTTTTAATAAGCTGCCTGTACGGCAGTGAACTTCATGCGCCGCCCCGTAGGTTTTTCCGCTACTTTCTAAGCTGCCTCTACGGCAGTGAACTCCCGATTTGGTCTGACGTGTGCAGTTTTGACTTTCTAAGCTGCCTGTACGGCAGTGAACGGTGAGTTCGTTATTGAGGAATGGACGAAGCATTTCTAAGCTGCCTGTACGGCAGTGAACTCGGTTGATGCGTTGGTTTATCCCCGTATTTCTTTCTAAGCTGCCTGTAAGGCAGTGAACTGCGACAGTGGAAGAACTGGACAGTCAGCTATTTTCTAAGCTGCCTGTACGGCAGTGAACCGTTACAGCGGCTTGGGCTCCGGGTGATTACTTTTCTAAGCTGCCTGTACGGCAGTGAACGATTCACTCGGTACTGAATTTTGGGTTGGGATTTTCTAAGCTGCCTGTACGGCAGTGAACAACACGTTAAATCACTATAAACATGAAAGTCATTTCTAAGCTGCCTGTACGGCAGTGAACTGGAAGAGAACTCACTTATCCTATTGTTTAAGAAAAATAAAATCAATATTCCTGCTTTCCCCCCTATTTTCCGGCATTCAAATAACCCAACCATAAATCAATACCTTACGAAAGGGTTTAAAAAAAGGGTTTTCCCATAAATGTAGAAAGTGAAAAGTTTAGAGACCTCCATAATCCCCACCCCAAAAATATCCCCCTCACCTCGTCCTCTCCTTTTATAGAAAAGGAGGCAGATGCGCGCGCAATATTACTGGCTTCTGTCCAGCCATAAAAAAACCGGGCTTTCACCCGGTTTTTTAGACTGACGTTTAAATCAGTGAGCCGCTTCCGGCTTGTGCTTCGCCGCACTCTGGAAGTCATAGGTCAGTTCATTCTTGGCCTGATCCAGCGCTACGGTGACCTGGCCGCCGTCCACCAGCGAGCCAAACAGCAGCTCGTTCGCCAGCGGTTTCTTCAGGTTATCCTGAATCACACGCGCCATCGGACGCGCGCCCATCGCACGGTCGTAGCCTTTCTCGGCCAGCCAGTTGCGGGCCTCCTGGCTGACTTCCAGCGACACGCCTTTCTGATCCAGCTGAACCTGCAGCTCGACGATGAACTTATCCACCACCTGATGGATCACTTCGGTAGAGAGGTGATCGAACCAGATAATGTTGTCCAGACGGTTACGGAACTCCGGCGTGAAGATCTTCTTGATCTCTTCCATCGCATCGGTGCTGTTATCCTGGTGGATCAGGCCGATGGATTTACGCTCGGTTTCACGCACGCCGGCGTTGGTGGTCATCACCAGCACCACGTTGCGGAAGTCCGCCTTGCGCCCGTTATTATCGGTCAGCGTCCCGTTGTCCATCACCTGCAGCAGGATGTTGAACACGTCCGGGTGCGCTTTCTCGATTTCATCGAGCAGCAGTACCGCGTGCGGATGCTTGATCACCGCGTCGGTGAGCAGGCCGCCCTGATCAAAGCCCACGTAGCCCGGAGGCGCACCAATCAGACGGCTGACGGTGTGACGCTCCATATACTCGGACATATCAAAGCGCAGCAGCTCAATGCCCAGCGCTTTGGAGAGCTGCACCGTCACCTCGGTTTTCCCGACGCCGGTTGGGCCAGCGAACAGGAAGGAGCCGACAGGCTTATGGTCATGCCCCAGCCCGGCGCGGGCCATCTTGATCGCTTCGGTTAAGGCCTCAATGGCTTTATCCTGACCAAAGACCAGCATTTTCAGGCGATTGCCGAGGGTGCGAAGCGTGTCGCGGTCGCTCTGAGAAACGCTCTTCTCAGGGATACGCGCGATACGTGCCACCACGGACTCGATATCGGCCACGTTAACGGTTTTCTTACGCTTGCTGACCGGCATCAGACGCGCACGCGCCCCTGCCTCATCAATCACGTCAATGGCCTTATCCGGCAGGTGACGATCGTTGATGTATTTCACCGCCAGCTCCACCGCCGCACGCACCGCTTTCGCGGTATAACGCACGTCGTGGTGCGCTTCGTACTTCGTTTTCAGGCCGTTGATGATCTGCACCGTTTCGTCAACCGACGGTTCGGTGACGTCGATTTTCTGGAAGCGACGCGCCAGCGCACGGTCTTTCTCGAAAATGTTGCTGAACTCCTGGTACGTAGTGGAGCCCATCACGCGGATCTTGCCGCTGGAAAGCAGCGGTTTGATCAGGTTAGCGGCATCCACCTGGCCACCGGAGGCGGCACCTGCACCGATGATGGTGTGGATTTCATCGATAAACAGGATACTGTTGGTGTCCTGCTCCAGCTGTTTCAGCAGCGCCTTAAAGCGTTTTTCAAAATCGCCACGGTATTTGGTGCCCGCCAGCAGCGAGCCGATGTCCAGCGAGTAGATGGTGCAATCGGCAATCACTTCCGGCACGTCACCCTGCACGATCCGCCAGGCCAGGCCTTCGGCAATCGCCGTTTTACCGACGCCGGATTCCCCCACCAGCAGCGGGTTGTTTTTACGGCGGCGACACAGCACCTGGATCGCGCGCTCCAGCTCTTTGTCGCGGCCAATCAGCGGGTCGATACCGCCCACGCGAGCAAGCTGGTTAAGGTTGGTGGTGAAGTTTTCCATACGATCCTCCCCGCCTGCTTGCTCATCGGTGTTGTTAATCTGATTGCCGGGATCGGATGCCTGATTCGGCTCGTCTTTTCGCGTACCGTGAGAGATAAAGTTCACCACGTCGAGTCGGCTGACTTCATGTTTGCGCAGCAGATAAGCCGCCTGAGACTCCTGCTCGCTGAAGATGGCGACCAATACGTTCGCGCCAGTCACTTCGCTACGCCCGGAAGACTGGACGTGGAATACCGCACGCTGCAACACGCGCTGGAAGCTGAGCGTCGGCTGCGTGTCGCGTTCTTCTTCACTGGCTGGCAGCACCGGTGTGGTTTGTTCGATGAAGGCCTCGAGTTCCTGACGTAGCGCCACCAGATCCACGGAGCAGGCTTCCAGCGCTTCGCGGGCAGATGGGTTGCTAAGCAGTGCGAGCAGTAAATGCTCGACGGTCATAAACTCATGTCGGTGCTCACGCGCTCTGGCGAAAGCCATGTTTAAACTGAGTTCCAGTTCTTGATTGAGCATAGGCACCTCCCCCAATTTTATGCCTTATCAGGCTTTTTCCAGCGTACACAGCAACGGATGCTCGTTCTCCCTCGCATAATCGTTCACCATCGCCACTTTGGTTTCCGCCACTTCTGCCGTAAAGATGCCGCAGATGGCTTTGCCTCGATAATGAACGGTAAGCATCAGTTGCGTTGCACGTTCTACATCATAA
>Ga0209795_10000523_pt1 | contig 29092 bp, 31 predicted proteins | sample AgamicOrMarz_FD_187166 | JGI IMG/M metagenome (GOLD analysis project Ga0209795, IMG submission 187166) | Agave microbial communities from Guanajuato, Mexico - Or.Ma.rz (SPAdes) (version 2) | ecosystem: Host-associated > Plants > Phyllosphere > Phylloplane/Leaf | place: Guanajuato, Mexico...
AGAGGTTCATGAGTCGTTCTGCATTTTCTTCGCAAGTAATTTCATCTGGTTTGTTATTAATCGCTTCAACCATGGTTCGTAAATTTTGCTTACTCACTTTTAGTTTTTGTTCTAAAAGTTCAATTTCCTGAATTTTTGATTCAAGTGTTTGGATGAGTGCGTCATGGTTCCAACTACTCACTTTTGAAGGGAGAAAAGCTTTAATTTCTGCTAAAGAAAATCCAACTTGCTGGGCTTGCTGAATTAAAGAAAGTTGCTTTAAATCGTTGTCGGTATATTCGCGGTAGCCATTTGATTTTCTTTTGGCTTTAGGCAAGAGTTTAATTTGCTCGTAGTAACGAATTGTAGGGGTACTTAAACCGCTTAGTTTAGATAACTCACTAATATTCATAACCACATACTCTATTGACATTCAAGTTAACTTTAGACTTATAGTCATGTAAAAGCAAGGTTCATAACTTTACTAAGCGCACACTTTCAGTAACAGCTTTCTATGCTTTGATAGATGAAAGAAAGAATTATAAATATGAACAATGAGGTGATGAAATGTCTAAACGTATATTACATGTCGTGACCAATGTTTCACGCTATAAAGATATCGATGAACCAACAGGGCTGTGGCTAGGCGAGCTTACCCATGCCTATGACGAATTTGAAAAGCAAGGGTATATACAAGATATTGTTAGTCCTAATGGTGGGAAAACTCCGATTGAACCAAAATCATTAGGAGCTTTGGTTTCTGACAAGTCTGTAAAAGCTAGGGAAGATGATCAAGCTTTTATGACTTTATTGGCCAATACTTTTAAGCCTTCCGATATTAATTGGCAAGATTATGATGTGATCTATTACACAGGCGGTCACGGTGTTATGTGGGATTTTTTAGATAATCCTGAACTGCAAGAAATCACCAAAAATATTTATGAAAAAGGTGGCATTGTTTCGAGTGTTTGTCACGGTTATTGCGGCTTGCTCAATGTAAGGCTATCAAATGGCGAACGACTGATAAAAGACAAAAAGTTAACGGGCTTTGCTTGGAGTGAAGAGGTTTTGGCAGGGGTCGCGAAAAAGGTCCCATACAATGCTGAAGAGTTGGCTAAAGAATATGGTGCACATTATGATAAGGCCTTTATTCCATTTGCACCGCATGTAGTTCAAGACGGCAATTTAATTACAGGACAAAACCCGTTTTCTGCTAAAAAAACGGCTTTAGCGATAATAGAAACGCTTGAAAAGAGTGCTTAATCTAGATAACTCATAAAATGATATAAATCGAACACTGCAAATCAGTGTTCGATTTATTCGTATCAAGCTACGAACGCCACCAATAATTTTCGACATTTGGTTCGTTTAAGTTTAAGAGTTCTCCCATTTGCGGTGTGCTAATCGCTAAATTATTTTCATGAGCCAAACCTACAATACGTTCAAACGGATCATCCCAAGCATGAAGTGCCAAGTCAAAAGTACCGTTATGCACAGGCAACAAATGACGACCTTTTAAATCGATATGTGCTTGTAAAGTTTGCTCTGGTTGCATGTGAACATCTGGCCATTCAGGGTCATAAGCGCCAGTTTCTAACATAGTGAGATCGAAAGGGCCATAGCGATGTCCAATCTCTTTGAACCCATCAAAATATCCCGTGTCACCGCTAAAAAATACACGTAAGTCACTATCAATAATCACCCATGAAGCCCAAAGCGTCGCATTGCTATCGCCCATGCCGCGGCCTGAAAAATGATGAGCAGGGGTAGCAACCAATTTTAGTCCATCCACATGGGTAGTATCCCACCAATCAAGTTGTTGAACCTTTTCCGCTGGAATTCCCCATTTAATGAGCGTATCACCTACACCAAGCGGTGTTAAGAAATGCTCAACTTTATCGTTAAGTTGCATAACCGCATGGTAGTCGAGGTGGTCGTAGTGGTTATGCGACAAAATCACGCCTTTAATAGGCGGTAAGTCCACAATGCTAATCGGTGGCTGGTGAAAACGTTTCGGGCCAATCCACTGAAAAGGCGAGGCACGCTCTGAAAAAACAGGGTCGGTTAACCAAAACTCATTACGTAATTTTAACAAGATGGTTGAATGCCCAAGACGAAATAGGGAGCGGTCAGGCGCACTTAAAAGTTGTTCTTTTGACAAACTTAAAACAGGAATCTCTTTATTAGGTACCGTGTCTTTGGGTTTGTTAAATAAAAATTTCCACATTAACCCCAGTGTTTTTCCGAAAGAAGGCTGATGCTGGTTCGGGCGTGTATTTCTAAATTTGCCATTTTGCTGCTGAGATGGCATTAAGGGAGAAGGCAAGTCTGTTGTGTTTGAAATAGTCATCTTGTTTTTCCTTATTGGAACAAACCTATATGTGCAAATACGAACTTGGGCTAAGTGCTTATTTTGATTTATTTAAATGAGTATTTACTCACTCATTAATTGGTTTAAAAATAAGGACGCCGCGCATCCTTAACTTTTATCTAAATTGAAACTGCATGCCAAAACGCTTCAAAACCAGATTTGCGATAACGCTCGGCTTGGGAAGAGTCTTGGGCAATAAAATTAAGTGTAACTTCGGCAAGCGCACCTAAAATTGAAGCGATAAATAACGGTGGATAATCTCTTAATTTGCCATCGTTAATACGTTCTTGAATGTTTTGGGTGAGGTCACAAAAGGTTTGCATACCAATTTGTTTGCTTTGCTCAGTAATTTGTTCCGAAGTCGAAAGCTGTGCCATGACTTTACGCTTAAGAGGAGCTTCTAAACTCCAGTTCAAATAGCTTTGCCAAATATGCGACATTTGCGTTTGTAAATCAGAATCAGCAGGGTAACCAAGCATCATCACCTGACGTAGTTCAGCCTTTAATGAAAGATATAACTGGTTCAGCAGTTCTTCTTTATTGCTAAAATAGGTAAATAAAGTGCCTTCTGCCACACCAGCGACTTTTGCAATTTTTGAGGTAGACGCACGTTCGCCAAGCTCTGCTAATGTTTCAATAGCAGCACTTAAAATTGCATTACGTTTATCTTCACTGCGTGGACGAGCCATATATAAATACATTAATTGAGTGATTACTCAATCATACATTAAAATAATGAGAGAGCAATCATATTTTGTATAAACCTTAATAATAAGATGAAAAAAAATATTACGAGTCAAATTGTAAAACGACTTTCCCTTTTGATCTGCCAGCATTTACATATTGAAGCGCTTCTTTTATTTGGGAAAAATCATAAGTTTGGTCAACTACAGGTTTAATTTTTCCAGCTTCTACCAATTCAGTAATTTTTGAGAGCTGTTGACCATTCGGCTGCATAAATAAAAATGTATAAGTAATGCCGCGTTTCTTTGCTTTATGTCGAATTGACCAGCTTAACATCGGGATAACACATTTTAGGAACCAATTCGGATTAATTGCCTCTGCAAAAGCATGGTCAGGTGGGCCTGAAATACTAATAAGACGTCCACCGCGTTTAAGAACATTTAATGATTTTTCTAAGGTTTTCCCGCCTTGCGTATCTAAAACCACGTCGTAGTCTTTAAGTTCTTGCTCAAAGTCCGTTGTTTTATAGTCAACGATGATGTCGGCACCTAGCTCTTTAACCCAACCACTGTTTTTGGCACTGGTTGTGGTTGCAACCGTAGCGCCAAGAGACTTGGCAAGTTGAATTGCAATTGAACCTACACCACCTGAACCTGCATGAATAAGTACTTTTTGGCCAGTCTTAACTTTTGCAATTTCAACTAGCACTTGCCATGAAGTTAAGGAAACTAAAGGTAGTGCTGCTGCTTGTTCCATCGAAATATTTTGCGGTTTAAGCGCCAGTGAAGACTCTTGAACGACCGTATATTCAGCAAAAGCACCGTTTAAATCGGTCTTGGCATAGACTTCATCTCCGACTTTAAACTGAGAAACCTTCGAGCCTACTTCTACAACTGTACCTGCAAAATCATTGCCTAAGATGAAAGGAAATGGGACGGGCAGAATTGCCTTAAAATCACCATCTAAAACTCGTATGTCGAGAGGGTTAATACTGGTTGCATGAACTTTAACAAGTACCGCATTTTCTGATACAGATGGTTTAGGCTGTTCATCGACCTGCACATCACTAATATTGCCGTAGCGGGTTATATAAGCTGCTTTCATTTGGAACCTCTATTCTTTTTAAAATTTTTTAATGTTTTAGTTTTGATTCTGCACTACACCTTCATGCTTTGCTGAACTAGCTTGTCAAAGACTTTGACAGGAGCAAAGCGACGAAGAGCTTTTAAGTTTCTTGCAGTTTTACCTGCTGTATAGCGAGGTACAACATGTTGACTCTCAATGACATTTAAAATGGTATGGGCAACTACACTCGGGTCATCTGACTTATTAATTGAATGAATCATTTGTTTGTGTAGCTTTTCACGCGTTTGATCGTAAAAAGAAACTTTATTGTCTGCTTCGAGTAAGTTTACTCCTAAAGATGTATTGGTATAAGCAGGTTCAATTAGAGACACACGAATTCCTTGTGATCTTAACTCGTGGTCTAAAGACTCAGAATAACCTTCAAGTGCATGTTTAGACGCAGAATAAAGAGCGCCAAAAGGCATAGGCACAAGTCCAAGAATTGAACTGATATTTAAAATAAGCCCTGAGTTTTTCTGACGCATGTGCGGAATAACTGCGCGAGTCATTCGAACTGCACCGAAAAAGTTAGTATCAAAAATAGCCTGTGCTTGTTGCATTGAGCTTTCTTCAGCACCAGCAGGTGATATTGCAAACCCAGCATTGTTAATTAAGACATCAATTCGGCCTTCATTTGCAATTACTTTTTCAATGGCTTGAGTGACCGAATCGTCTTGATTTACATCTAACTCAATCAGATGAAATTTATAGTTTGATGAGTTTTTTGCTTGTCGGCTTGTGCCATAAACAGTGAATCCTGCCTCATGTAAAAGGTCTGCGGTTGCTAACCCAATACCCGAAGATGCGCCTGTAATGAGAACTACTTTGCTGGTCATATCATGTTCCTTACTTAAACTTTGTCGCCTGAACCAAATCAATTTCGGCTTGATTTTTTCATCATAATCTAAAAATAAAATAGTTACTACTAAAAAGATAGTGACAATATATTTTTGCCTGTGTATAGTTAGTATTAAATCGATATTAACTCTGTTTTTTATCTTTTCTCCCTTTGAAAGATCACTCATAAAAAACAGATAAATCAGATCAATGAATTAAATTTGAGGATCAGAGAAATGAAGTTTTTATTAAATACAGTGGCTATGAGTTTGACGGCGTTATCTGTTTTTAGCGCTCCCTTAACTCAGGCAGAGGTTGTGCCATCGGTTTCTTTTAATGAACTGTCAATTCAGGCACATAAAGTGTCATCAAGTGCCGTTAGCAATCTGCAAGCAGGGCAACATGCCGAGCAAGATACAAATTGGAAGAATGTACCCACTCAATTTATTAATGCAGGTGGCGTTAACTTCGCTTACCGAGAATATGGTCAACAAAACGGTGGAACGCCTGTCATCTTCTTAAATCACTTGGCGGCTGTTCTAGATAATTGGGACCCGCGAATTATTGATGGAATTGCGGCTAAACATCATGTGGTGGTGTTTGATAATCGTGGTGTTGGTGCTTCTACAGGTAAACCAGCCCAGTCGATTGAGCAAATGGCAGACGATGCGATTGCATTCATTCAAGCAAAAGGCTTTAAGCAAGTTGATTTATTTGGCTTCTCGATGGGCGGCATGATTTCACAAGAGATTGTTTTGAAGCAGCCAAATTTAGTTCGAAAAATGATTTTGTCGGGAACTGGTCCCGCGGGTGGTACAGGCATTAGTACCGTAGGACGAATTTCTAATTGGGATCTAGTCCGTGGAATGGTGACTGGCCAAGACCCTAAAGTTTATCTTTTCTTTACGCGTACTGAAAATGGTAAATCTGCTGCAAAACAGTTTATTCAACGTATTAATGAACGTACCGAAAATCGTGATAAAGAAATCACCATTTCTGCTTACCGTGCCCAGCTTAAAGCACTCAAAAAATGGGGAAGTAAGAAACCTTCCGACCTTTCTGTGATTCAACAACCTGTGTTAGTTGCTAATGGTGATCATGACCGAATGGTCCCAACTGTGAACACCTATGATTTGGCAAAACGTCTGCCGAATAGTTCTCTCGTAATCTATCCCGATGCTGGCCATGGTGGAATTTTTCAGTTCAATGAAGATTTTGTAAAACAATCACTTACATTCTTAGCGAAATAAGAACTTAAATTTAGGACAATGACGATGACAACAATTACACACCAAACAGCCGAGACCCAATTCATTGAAGTAGATGGAGCAAAATTTGCCTATCGTCGATGGGGTAACTCAAACAATGGGCAGCCACCGCTATTTTTTCTTCAACACTTTCGAGGCGGTTTAGACAACTGGGATCCAATCATTACCAATGGTTTGGCACAAGGGCGTGAAGTCATTTTATTTAATGGTCGAGGCATAGCTTCATCTACAGGTCAACCTCGTAACCGTGTTGAAGATATGGCAGATGATGCAGCCGCAGTCATTCGCGCATTGGGTCTAAAACAAGTTGATTTATTAGGCTTTTCACTCGGCGGGTTTCAGGCACAAGATTTAGTACGCCGTCATCCTGAACTTGTAAGAAAGCTGATGCTTTTAGGTACAGGGCCAAGAGGGGGGAAACCACGCGGTGACGACCCAGAAGTGGCTACGTTGGTATTGAAACATGCCACAACTGCTGTGCCATCTGAAGAAGACTTTCTCTTTTTATTTTTTGGCCGATCTGAAGCTGCTATTCAAGCGGGCCGTGACTTTTGGCAACGTCGACATGAACGCAAAGATCAAGATACCCCAAGCTCAGTTGAAGTCATGCAGGCACAGATAGAAGCCAATATGCATTTCTTACCTAAACTTGATGAACAAGATCCATTTGCGCATTTACGTGAGATTAAACAACCTACTTTCATTTTAAATGGTGTCGATGATGTGATGATTCCGACCATCAACGCCTATCACATGGCACTTAACATTCCAAACGCGCAGCTATTTATCTATCCAGACGCAGGACATGGCGCTCAATTTCAATACCCTGAACGCTTTGTAAAGCATGCAATCCAGTTTTTAGATGAATAAATGCATGAGTTAGAGCTAATCAATTTGATGAATCAAGAAGGCAAAAATGATGAAATTTAAATTGTTGCTGTGGATGCTCACCAAGCTCATGCAGCGTGCGGTAAAAAAGAATCCGAAATGTGCAGCGTTTGTGAATGATAAAAATGTCACCTTTCAGATTGAGACGGCAAGTGGTGAAGGCCGCTATTTTGAAGTTAAAAATGGCAAGATTAATTCGTACTCAGGGCTAACCAAGTCGCCAAGTTTTATCTTTACATTTAAGACTGCGAGTAAAGGATTCGCCGTATTGTCTGCTAAAGACAGTGTGAATACTTTTTTAACTGCACTTAAGACACAGGACCTTGTCATTAGCGGAAATTTTGTAGATGTGATGTGGTTTCAAAGTTTAGTGGACTTTATTCAACCTCATTCAAAATCATCTTTAACTGTGTGAGATAAGACCATGACTCAACCGCAATTAGAAACCAATCTTTTGAATCAGCCCTTAACTTTGCCGAATGGCGTTATCGTTCCAAACCGTCTAGCGAAGGCTTCAACCAGTGAAACCTTAGCCACCTATTCAAATAATCCAACTGAAAAACATGTGCGGTTATATCAGCGCTGGGCTGCATCAGGAATCGGGATGATCATTAGTGGCAACATTATGATTGACCGACGTGCCTTAGGTGAGGCGTGTAATGTGGTGGTTGAGGATGAGCGTGATTTTGCGATTTTACAAAAATGGGCGAAAACCGTGACCGTGCAAGGTTCTCAATTGTGGGCACAGTTAAATCATCCGGGAAAACAATCACCCAAAGGGTTAAATGTCCGTACTATTTCTGCATCGGCTGTACCGTTTGGGCCAGAAATGCAATCTTTATTTGCAACGCCTGATGAAGCCACACAAGCAGAGATTATCGATATTATTCAGCGCTTTGGTTGTAGCGCAGCAATATGTAAAAAAGCAGGATTTAGTGGTGTTGAGATTCATGCTGCACATGGTTATCTGATTAATCAGTTCTTGTCGCCTTTACACAATTTAAGAAATGATGAATGGGGTGGTACACCTGAAAAACGCCGTCGTTTCTTAATGGAAGTGTATGCAGAAATCCGCAAACAAGTTGGTAAAGAGTTTCCGATTGCGATTAAGCTGAACTCGGCAGACTTTCAAAAAGGCGGCTTTACCGAACAAGACTCGTTAGAAACCATTCAGGCTTTAGCCGATGCAGGCATTGACCTGATAGAAATATCAGGCGGCACCTATGAATCTGGCGTAGCGAAAGCGCCACAAAAAGCATCGACCATTGCCCGTGAAGCTTTCTTTATTGATTTCGCAGAAAAAGTAAGAAAACTTGTCAAAACACCACTCATGGTTACAGGTGGTTTTCGAACCGTAGAAGGCATGAATCAAGCTTTGCAGTCTCAAGCGTGTGATGTTATTGGGATTGCGAGAATCATGGCGATTGAACCTGATGTACCCAAACTTTTACTAGCTGGCAAAAATGGTTTTCAGTCGGTGCATCCTATCAAAACAGGCATTAAGAAGGTCGATAGTCTGGGCGTTATGGAAGTACTTTGGTACACCCAACAACTAAAACGCATGGGTAAAGGTAAAGAGCCAAAACCGCATGAAAGTGGTTTATGGGCATTTCTTAAATCGATTTTACGTAGTGGTTGGGGAACGTATGCGACCCAACGGGCACGGGCAAAATAATCTGTTTACTTTACATGAGCCCAATAAAAAGCACTCCAATTGAGTGCTTTTTTAATTAAAATCTTATTCGGTTTTTTGACGAATAGGGCGAGTACCAATTTCTGCACCAGTGATTTGATCAATCACAATCGGCTTAATTTCAGTGCCTTGTTCTGCATCAAGAAAAGTCACCATTTTTTCGGGTTGTTCTAAGGGTTTATGTTTTCTGCCCCATGCACCAATCACAAATAAAGCTGGTAAAAAATCTTTACCTGCTTCAGTTAATAGGTACTCTTCACGCGGCGGATGTTCAGAATATTGTCTTTTTTCGAGTAAGCCTTCCTCTACTAAAACAGACAAACGTTTAGTTAGCATGGTTGGTGCAATACCTAAACTTTTACGGAACTGATCAAAACGTGTAAAACCCACATGAGCATCACGTAAAATCAACATACTCCACGCATCACCTAAAACAGAAAGACTTCTAGCGATTGGGCAGACTTCAAGATTGCTATTTTTACTCATATCGAATTAATAAACCCAATAGTAACTACTAAAAAAATACTAACACAATTCCACTAAATAAGCTATGACACTCGTAATGTCGATTGATAAGTTTTAGTTAAAAAACGGTGTATTTCAATAGAGATTTAATCCTGCCAATAAGGCGTTTCACCATAGACCTCAGCAAAATAATCAATAATTACCCGAATATTTAAAGGCGGATGACGCACATTTGGATAAATTGCGGCAATGTGCTGTGGCTGCGATTTAATAGAGGATTCATATTGCGGTAAAAGTTTGATTAATTTGCCATCCTTTAAAGCCTCACCAATTAACCAGTCAGGAAATAAAACAATTCCCATTCCATTGAGTGCAGCCATCATTAAGCTTTCAGCATTATTTGAAGCAAGTAAGGGCACAATTGGATAATGTATCCATTCCTCATCGGGTTTTCTCACTAACCAACGATTAGGACCTTCAAATCCTTTATAGACTAAGCATTTATGATCATGGAGTTGTTGGGGATGATCAAGCGTGCCGTATTTAGCAATGTAAGTAGGCGATGCTGCCAAATGATATTTTTGTGTGCCGAAAATACGTGCATGAAACGATGAGTCTGTCAGGGTTCCAATACGAAAAATTAAATCGGTACTATCCCGAAGAGGATCTATAAATTCGTCTGTCTGAATGAGCTCTATTAAAAGTCTTGGATAACGTTCTGATAAACCCGCTAACCAAGGCGCAATATGCCTTTGACCAAAAAATACGGGTGCATTAATTCGGACCAGTCCAGAGGGTTCTATTGTTTTATCTTGCAATGCCTTTTGAGCTTCATCAAATTGCTCTGTAATTCTTTTGGCATATTCAAAAAATAATTTACCCGATTCGGTCGGAGTGATTGCTCTTGTATTTCGATAGAAAAGTTGTTGCCCCAACGCATCTTCTAACTGTTGAATGGTCCGAGAAATCATAGATGACGACACATCTTCTTTTCTCGCCACAATAGAGAAATTTTGAGCATCATATACACTGATAAAAAAGCGAAGGGTACGAATATCAATCGAATTGGTTAAATTCATCTGTGCAATTTCTGCAAAAGTGATTCATGAATTATGCTGTTTTTCTAATGAATTGACTACTCTAAGATTCGTTGTCTAAATAAAATGAGGCAATGTTTTATGCAAATTCTATTACTGTTCCTCACCATTTTGGGTGGAATGGGGCTATCTGTAGAAGCAGGGCTTTTAGGGCCATTAGGTACAGAAGTTGGGGAGTTGTGGGCCACTTTTAGTATTTTTGGTGTAGGGGCAGCCCTTACTTTTTTATTGATGTTATTTTTTAGCCCACGTAACAGTCCTTCATTTTTTACCCTTCCATCTTGGCAGTTATTGGGAGGCGTCATTGGTCCGATCTACGTCATTATTCTCACTATTACCGCACCGATTATTGGCATTGCCATGACCATGATTGGGATTTTGGCGGGTCAAGTTTTTAAGAGTCTTATTATTGATCACTATGGACTACTCGGAACTCCGCATAGAAAAGTAGACCGTAAACGTGTGCTTGCGCTTGTTTTTATTGTGGTTGCACTTTCATTAGTCGCAAAAGCATAGGAGGGTAATATGACAATCTTCATGATTTTATTGGCAGTTATCGGTGGTGCTCTTTTAAGTGTTCAAGCTGCAATTAATGGTCAGCTCGGAAGTAAAGTAGGCGTATTTCGTAGTGCATTTTTGACGTTTTCGGTAGGCGCTTTAATTACAGCATTGCTTATTTTTTACTTTGAGCCAAAACAAACTTTAACCCTGTTAGACGTACCCAAATGGCAATTGCTTGGCGCAATGTGTGGCGTTCCCTATATTGTGATTATGGTCTTAGCTGTGCAAAGAATAGGGGCGGCTGTTGCTACGGTTGCGGTGATATTTGGGCAGCTTTTAATGAGTATGTTGATTGATAATTTTGGTTGGTTTGGCAATGAAATTCTACCTTTTTCAACATATCGATTAGGCGCACTCATCTGTTTAGCAATTGCCCTTTATTTTATCTATTCGAGTAGTAAAACGACTCAAGCAAAACCTAATAGTTAACATATATAAAGTAGGAGAGTTTTATTAAGATAATATTTAAGATATTCCTTAAATGTGTAATTTAATGAAAAACAATAATTAATTAAATAATTTCTAGCCAATTTTACATTGACACCTTAATTTTTGAAGATTACCATTTGCGGGCTGGCCTACATTGCCAGACGGTTTTGACGGACCGTAATTCAACCACATCAGGATTATTTCTTCTGAGGAATAGTTTTGTGTGCACACCTCGTTCCCTCCCGTAGCGGTAGGACGGGAGTGGGACACTTTCGAGTGTGCTGGAGTTGAACCAGTCCGTCAACCTGCTTCCGTTCTGCCACCATAATTTATAATGTTTCGGCAGAACTCCCAAAAGAAGGAGTTGGCTATGCACATTCATAAATTATTGGCAGTCACTGTCAAAATCAATCTCGACACAACTTAAGTCAATTTAAATCAGTTTGATGAGCTATAGGCTTTTCAGGCTTTAAATCATTACGTCTAAAACTTAGCAACAATAAAACTTGAGATGTGCCATGCACAGTCTTTACGGCTTTGCTGTGCCTTTTTTTCTCCCAAAAAAGTATCTCTTTTAGAAACAACAAGAATTTATAACGGTAAAACTATGCCAACTTTAGAAACTTCTTCCAAAAAATTACAGGTTATTCATACCGCAATAGAGCTGTTCAATCTCTATGGATTTCACAATGCTGGTGTAGACTTAATTGCCAAAGAATCCAAAATTCCTAAAGCTACTTTTTACAACTACTTTCATTCAAAAGAGCGTCTTGTTGAAAGATGCATCTCTTTTCAAAAAAGTCGATTGAAAGAAGAAGTGCTAGCAATTATCTACTCAAGCCGTTACCGAACCTCAAACGATAAACTCAAAGAGATTATTTTTTTACATGTTCATTTTAATAGTCTGTACTACCTTTTACTGAAAGCCTTTTTTGAAATTAAACAGATTTATCCTCAAGCCTACCGTATGGCAATTGAATATAGAAAATGGCTGCTTCACGAGATTTTTGATCTGGTCTTTAGTTTAGAAAACTGCACACTAAAACCCGATGCCCATATGGTTTTAAACTTAATTGATGGTTTGATGTTTCAGATTTTAAGCTCAAATAGTCTAGATGAAAGGGATGTGGTGGTGGAGAGGTTTTTTGGTGGGATGGCTCATTAGTAACTTGAAGTTTTTTGCTGTTATAATTTTCAAATGGTGGAATACGCTAAAATAATTAGATTTAGTTTAATGCGCTGACTCAAGAATTATGTCATCTTCGAATAGCAATTATTTATAGAGAATTAGATGGAAGAATTAATTTCTGCTACAGCAACAATACATGGTGCTCAGATTCAGGCTAATTATACACTTTGGGCAGCTGTCATTGGGGGAATAATTAGTGGCTTAGCTTTAATAATTTCAATAAAACTTACTGCAGATTCTACTTTAAAAGCGCATAAAATTGATAAATTAGCTGAGGCAAAAAGAGATGTTTATCTGGATTTAGTCCGTAAGTGGCAAAACTTTATGATGGCAGTTTTTTCTTTCATTAGCGCAAATAAGGAAGTTTACGAAGAAAATTTTAGTTTAGCTTTAACAGAGTTAATTGCCTCTTTACATGAGGCCAGTTTTATTTCTGATCCGTTGACTAAAGAAAAAGTATTAGATTTTACAATGCAATTAATTGAAGATTTATTCAAGATTAAACGCTATGGTACAGAGTTCTATGAGTTTGAAGGAAATGAACCTGAAAGAATGAGAATACAGATTGAGGTAATGGATTTTATGCGTGACTATGGAATTAAAGCTTTAGACTTGCAAAGAGAGCTAAGGATTGAAATAGGATTAAAAGAGGATGAAATAGTAAATCAACGAATATTTAAAAAACAGAAAGAATTTTATGAGAATGTAAGAATAAAATTAAAAAATTTTTTGGAAAACAAGAATGAAGGAACTAAAGAAACTTAAATTTTTGTTAGAGGAAGTTCTAAGTTTTAAATTAAGCAGCGCAGTTATTTTAAAAGATTTTTTATTAACTATAAAAATATAATTAAAAGTAACTATAGGTAAAATATGATAAAAAAATATTTAGTAAGTGGGCTATTTGTTTTAACTCTTGGTATGTCTGTCTATGCAAATGATGAAGTACCACGTGTCCAAATTTCTAAATCAGGACAAAAAAATCTAACAGCAGAAGCACGTATAAAACTTTATAAAAATGGTTCATTTGACGTAGTTCTTACAAAGAGTAGTGGTGATCTGGAGCAAGATGAAAAAATTTTAAAAGCGATAAGAGCTACAAATTTTAAGATATTTCAAGAAAAGCTGAATCTTAGATATAAGAATCTAGATTATCCGGTTTACTTCAGTCAACCATTTATAATTACGCCTTCTACAGACAAAGTTAAAAATGAAGAATAACCATTCTTTATCTTTTATTAAGAACTTTACTTTGTACATGGGAAATTTTAGGTTGGCATGATACTGGGAAAAGTGTAGGTAAATTGCACTATTTTCATTAAATAAAGCTAAAAAGTTGTGAACTTTTCTATTACACATTGCTTAAAATATATACAGAAATCTCGCTAAAACGAGTTGGAACGCTACAAACGTGAATGATACTTTAAATTTCACTCTTCCCAATAAGTGAGGTGAGCAATGAAATTGTTAGCTTTGTTCAGTATGGGAGTTGCAGCGAGTTATTGTTATAAAACTATAAAAAATAGCGAGCAAGCTCTTCTGAAACCAACTTTTGATGAAATAGTAAAAAACTTTGTATTAGCAGAATTTAACGCCTAATACATACCATTAATTTTAATTAAATAAAAAGCTCATCGGAAGGTGGGCTTTTTTGTTGTTTGTTATAGAATTTAATTTTATTTTTTAGAAAAAATACACAAACTCTCTTGTTTATTTAGGTGTGTTGACCTAACAATCCGATATAACAGGAGTGTCAAATTATGAAAACAAGAATTGGCTACATTCCTAATGAGGAAGAAGAAGAGGAATCTTTGCTTACGGCGAAAGTTGATTCTGAAATTGAAAAATTAAGAAAAAGAAGGGATGAACGCACACTAACCTATACTGATGAGGAAAACGATATTAAGCATAAAAATTCAAATAGAATCTTCATTGAAGAGTTAATATTAGATCTTCACAACTATATTGCGAATTAATTTGCAAAACTATTTTTTTTAAGGGTATAGAAAGTAATACTTACATAGAATCTATGGTGATTACATTTAGCTATATTATTATTTCATTTTTTAACGTTAAATTTATCATAATTTCATAAAGAGGTACTGAAGCGTAAAAAGACTTTTGAATCTCATAACTATAAGGAGATGGAGATGCCAAGGTATTTAGCTATCGCAGATAAAATATATGAAAAAATAAAAAATGATAAGTTATATACTGAAAATACAGTTGAGAACTTAAATTGTCTAATCAGTGAAATCCGTAAAGCTATTAAAGGTACTGAGTTTAAAATTAAACATAATTTTATCAATTTTGAAGAGTGTCTCTTAAAGCCATTAGCTGAGTGCGAAGTCAAAATTGATCTTTCTCTTATGCCTAAGTTTCAAAATGAAGATGAATTTATTTTGTGGTTGGCTGGCTTTATTGAAAGAATAACAATCGGTGGAAAGCCAAAACTTCCTCCTACGTCTCAGATGATACCAAAAGGTTTTGAATTTAATAAAGATATCAAATCTGTACCAATAATCCCCCAAAAAGAAGAAAGTGTTGAAATGATAATAAATTATTTTAAATCTGAGGATTACTTTAAAAAAACTAAAATATCTTCGTGAGAAGAATATGAAGGTGTATGTGCATCATACTTCTTTACACTGCTGAAAATATTACAGCGACCGCCTCTGGGGCGGTTTTTTTAGTTGAATTTTTTTAGCTTTAAATAGAGCTAAATCATTTAGGATTTTGAACAACATAAAAATTAACGACAGTAGAATTCGCCAAAATTAGATAAACAATTTTTTAGTCATAAAAAAGATAATACGGCATAAAGATCGACGTGATATGGTATGTGAACACCTCCAAAAATAAGGATTAGATATGTCGGGCAATACAACGAAATGGCTTTGTGTGGGTGGTGTTCTAAGTGGAGAGTGGAGAGAGCAGCAATTAGAAGCTTTTGATGTTGATCCTAATGATTTAAATACTCATAGTTATGAACCAATGAAACTTATTAATCCTGTTATCAAGGCAGAACAACATTTCTATGTATATACGGAGCTACAAGAACAAGCATATGAGAGGGCAATAAATTTTGCTTTATATAAAAATCAATAAGGATGAGAGAGCACTTAAGTGCTCTTTTTCTTATGGGCAGATAAATACTAGTTAAGTTTAAAACCAATTAAAAAAGCCCCTCATATCTGAGAGACTAGTCATATCAATTTTCTGGAATGAATGGCTGTAATTTCTTAAATAACTAAACAAATCAAATTGATAAAAGTAGTTAATATTATAATAAATCAGTGCACTAATTTATTTTTTATAGTAGCAGAGCCTCAAAACATCTTCCAAGGCACTGTTAATAAGAAATTATTTGTTATTTGGATCAGGTTGTTCATTATTCTCAGGCAGGTCTTTTACGGTGCCAGAAACTTCTGATGGTTCAGTTTCGGTAGGTGGTGTTGCCGCAGAATGCTTGTTCATTTGAGCTTTGATCATATTTGTGTTGTTAGTTGTATTTTGTGAAAAACTTTTAAAACCTGACATTTTTATCTTCTTATCTTCACTAGGGAGAGTTCATAGTACGCTTTAAAAGCCTTTACATTGCGGTAGTTTTAAGACTGATATGTGTTGCTATGTCCTTGAAAAGATCTTTATCTCGACGACTTTTTTCATAAATAAAATCAATTATATATAACCTGTTGAGTCTTATCCTTTAAATTTTGAAATTATGCTATCCAAATTTCAAGTAGGGGTACATAAAGCACACATATATAAATTTTTAAAGATAGTGGATTAATACAGTTTTAAAAATTAATTCAATCGAGTTGTCTACAAAATATTGATAGTATAAAAATATCGTTAGGCATAATATGCATGATTAAATTGGAGCATATTGATGCTAAAAGACATTACAATTATTGATTTCCAAGGTAAAGAAAAAAGAGCACAGGCAAACTATACAGAAGTAAATACTAATAAAATCAAGCATTCATCTAGAGTTCAGAGACCTAAAGTTGAATATATTTTGTTAAAAGGTGAATTTATTTATCCTACTTCAAATTCTGTTTTCTACAGTTCCGATGGCAACAGCTATTATATAGAGTACAAATGACTCACTTCGGTGGGTTTTTTAATGGGTAAAATATAAAAAAAGAAGTTGGCTTTAATCTAAGCAAAAATAAGCTCATCGAAAGGTGGGCTTTTTTTTAATTTATAAATTTCCATAAAAAGTTCACTTATATTGTATATTTTTCAATCAATTATAATAAATTAAGTAAAATTAATATATTGTTTTATAATGCTTTTTATCGGAAAATTTTACCAAAAGTTAAAAAAATCTTTATTTTAAATGAAGAGGTTAATGGAAACCTCTTAAATAAAATAAAGGAAATAAAATGGATATTTTAAAATTAATAGGCGGGAATCTGCTCGCCGTGGCTTTTGTAACGGGAACTCAAACAGCTCATGCAGAATTTAAACGGTTCTCTGTATCTGCTGGATGGTTGCATGTCATGCCACAAGGTAAAGCAAATCCATTCAACATCAATACTGCTGTAGCAAATGGAACCACCGCCAAAGTTGGAGCTATTTCTACTTCAGCATTTATGAAATCAATAGACCCTAATGCAACATTATCAACTGGGGAAAATGCCAAGGAAGTTCTCGATATGGTATTTAGTCATCCAGTCGATGAAAACGGCAATCAACAACAATCGGTTGGTCAGTTATTAGGGCTTGTCGATGAAAATGACATGGTTTCACCAGATATCACGGGTACAGCAACGATTAAAGGACTAGAGCAATGGGAAGCTCAAGGGTCAGGCCTTGAAGCAGAAGACGTAGACACTCTGGGATTAATGTTTAATTATTACGTTAACGAAAATGTGTCATTACAGCTCATCGGTGGAATTCCTCCAAAGGTTGATATTAAGGGGAAAGGAGAAATCAACGCGCCGTTATCTGGTTTTGCAAATCCTGAAGGGTTAGCTGCTTTGGTTATAGGGGATAAACTTGATTTATTACAAGACATTCCGATCACTAATCTTGGTAATAAATCGAAAGCTGCTACGGTACGTGCATGGACTCCAGCATTAGAGGCTCAATATCAGTTTGGTAAGGCAGGAGTAAATAAATTTCGACCATATATTGGTGCCGGAATTATGTATTCACGCTTCTCTAACATTAAGTTAAACGACCAAATTAATTCTGACTTAATTGCTGCGGGGCATATGATTCAGAATGTTCTAGATAACAATGCTGGTGCAGCTTTAGATGGTAAAACTTCGAGTGCAAATCCATATGTTCGAGTTAAAGCAACGGATGCGATTGCCCCAATTGTGAGTCTAGGAGCTACTTATGACATTACACCAAATTGGTATGCCGTTGGTTCAGTGTCCTATGCAAAGTTAAATAACCGCGCAAATATTGATGTGATTGATAGCAAAACAGGTAAGCAGTTAATTCATGCCTCAACCAAAGTTGATATTGATCCTTTAATTACATATCTAGGTGTAGGTTATCGTTTTTAATATTTGTCTTTAAATTAGAATCGTATTTACTACAGTAAAGAAAGCCCTGCTAAATATTGTTTTTAGTAGGGCTTTCTTAAATTATGAGAGCAAATTAAATATCATTGCTTAAACCACTTTTTGAACCTTTTGCGCCTTCGGCAAAGTTGGTTTCCTTCCCAAATATAACGCAATCATTGCACCCGTAAATGTAAGCATACATAGCGGTAAAAGAGAAATAGGGAAACTACCCGAGTAGTCTTTGACTATGCCCATGATAGAGTTCATAAGGCCAGTACCAATATGCGCGATAGTATTGACCGCCGCAATGCCCACAGCAACTAAAGTAGGTGGTAAACGTTCAGAAACCAAAGCCCAGAAAGGACCTTTAATGGCATAGTTACCCATCAAAACTAACGAGAATAAAAGCAAGCTTAATGTTAAAGATGAAGTAAAAATCGTAAGAAGCAAACCAAGACTCGTCACAAATAGCGGAATAGCTGTGTTCAAACTCTTATTACCACTTTTATCAGCATGTATGCCCCAAACAATCATAAACACAGCGGCTAAACCAAACGGAATCATATTTAACAGACCGGTTTGCATAGCAGTTAAATGAAAGGCTTTTAAAATTTGAGGCATCCATAACGATAAAATATTGCTGGTTGCTGAACTTCCTGCATAGATAATTGCGAAGAACCATAAATATTTATTGGTAATAAGAAGTTTAAACTTACTCTTTTTCTGCTCAGCACTGTCTTGTTTTTCAGAATTTAACAATTGGTTTTTTTCAAAAGTTAAGGTGTTTGAGAGCCATTCCTTTTCTTCTTGATTTAACCATTTAACATTATTTGCAGTGTTAGGCAGCCATACAAGACAAAATAAACCAAGAAGAATCGCGGGTAAGGCTTCTAAAATTAAAAGCACTTGCCATCCACTTAAACCCAGTAAACCATGTAAACCTAATAATAAAGCAGATAACGGTGAACCGATAAAGTTAGATAAAGGAATGGCAACCATAAATACAGCAACAATTCGAGCCATATATCGTTTTGGGAACCAGAGCGTTAAATACAGTAGTACGCCCGGGAAAAAACCAGCTTCGGCAGCGCCGAGTAAAAATCTTGAAATCGAATAAGAAATGGGGCCGGTAATGAAGGCGGTACAGCAACCCACAATTCCCCAAGTAATCATGATTCTTGCAATCCAGATACGTGCCCCCAGCTTTTCCATTGCCATGTTGCTGGGAATTTCAAATATAACGTAGGCAATAAAGAATAATGTCGCACCGAAACCAAAGGCGGTAGCAGTTAAACCAATTTCTTGGTTCATGGTTAAAGCGGCGAAACCAATATTCACCCGATCAATATAAGCGATGAAATAACAAAGAATGAGGAAAGGAAGAATACGAAAAGAAAGTTTACGGATCGTTGACTTTTCTACTTCCGATATAGATATATCATTTTTCATACATACTCCTTATGTACGTGAGAAATCAAACAGCTCGGTCGGGTTCTGATTTAAAATTAAACATTGCTCGTGTTTATCAAACACGATGTGTTTAAAAGTTTTAAATGCGTCCTCATAAGTTATTGAAGATTCATGTTGGGTATGCGGCCAATCGCTTCCCCAAATGAGTTTGTGTAAAAAGCCTTTTTCTTTAAGAATGTTATAGGCCTGTCGTGCCATATTTATATTGTTAGGCGTAGTACCTAAACGGTAGAAACCGGACACTTTAATCCAGTGCTGTTTTACGTTAAGTAAGCTTAGAAACTTCTGATAATCTGGATCTTCAATCCCTTTAACTGGGTCAACTCGGCCAAAATGGTCAATCACGACATTAAAACTATAGTCACCCAGTTGTGGTAAAAGCTGGACCAGATATTTTGGTGGAGCGTGCAATTCAACTTGCCAGTTGAGACTTTCCACATTTCGTAAAAACTTTTGCCATTCAGGCGTATTTAGCGAAGGTGGGTTAAGACCGAATAGATTTAAGCGAATACCGACGATGCCTTGTTCTTTAAGTTGCAATAGCTCATCAAAAGCCGTCGTATGTTGAACAACGGCGATTCCTTTTAAACGGTCAGGGGATTGCTGAATTGCATTTAACATCGCTTGATTATTTGTACCCAAAAAGCTGGGTTGAACTAAAACGCCATGCGTAAAATTGTGTTGATCAAGATGAGAGACAAAACTTTGTACAGTTGCATCGTAATCAGGTGCGTATCGTGCTGTTTCGATACTGTGGTCCTGAGTCGAAAAAACATGTGCATGTGTATCTATACAGTTCATTTCCATCTCACATTACAAATTTTAAAGCGAAAATAGCGATTAAAGCTGCGATTAGTCCTACAGGAATGGCTTTAAATAACAGTTGATTAAAGAATTTGGTTTTATCGATATCTGCTGGTGCTGAAGCCATAATGAGGCTACCGCCAGATGAGAAAGGAGAAATAGCTGTAGCTTGTGCCCCCACAACAATACAAATGAAGAGCACAAGTGGATTTAATCCAGACGTAATTGCAAGCGCTGGAACAATTGGAAATAGGGTTGGGGCAACAACACCAAGCGTGCTTGAAAAGACAGACATGATGGCACTAATCAGGCATAGCAGTACTGGAATAACCCAAACTGGAACGTTGTCTGCTAACCATTCTGAAAGTGTCGTAATAATGCCGAGTTTCACGCCTAATGCGATGAGCATACCGACACCACAAATCATGATAAGCGTTCCCCAAGGCACAAGTGCAACGACCTTTTTCTCATCGGCAAGTTTCATGAGTAAACTGATGAGTGAAAAGGTAATGGCAAGGAAAGCAATATCAATTTTGGAATTTAAAAAACTGATGGTTTTTGCATCTGGAAAAACAAGGTGCAATATGGGAAAAACCAAAACAATCGACATCATTAAAATAATGAGAAAAATTGATTGTTTCTGCTTTTTGTCGAATGGCTCAGGCTTTTGATCTTCAATGACAATTGAATTACTTTTTCTATTCCAGAGGGTGTAAATTCCCAATACTGCAATTGGAATAATTAAAGTTAAGACAAAAATTCCGCTACTATATGAAAAAGCGGTTTGAGAGCTAATGCCTGTATTTTCCATTAAGCTTCGGAAAATAATGCCACTTTGTGATGTCATAAAATTTGCGCCAGCTAAAGCGCCGTAATTTGCAGCCATCCCACCAATAATCATATTCATATTGGTTTTTTTACACAGCAGCAGGGTAATCGGTGCCATAAAAGCAAGCACCGTATAAAAACCTGCGCCTAGGCCGGCAATAATGGTCGCGGCGAAAAAAATCGCTAAAGGTAAAAACTGAGGAAACTTACGGCACTTATATAAAAGATGACTGGCGAGCTTTTCTAATGCGCCATTTGCCAGAGCAAAGTTATAAAACAGAGTAACAGATAAAATGATAAAGAAAATTTTGACAGGCCATAATTCAATAACTTCAGAAGGCTTAAGACCCATGCCAAAGCAACCAATCAGGTAGGCAAACGCTATTGTAAAAAATCCAATATTAATTTTCGTTTTATAACCTAAACCTATTGATACGGCTAAAGCCATCAGCATCAATGCAGTCATATTATCTTCCTTGATAAATATATAAACATCTAAACATATATATGTTTGGTTTTTTGTATTACACAGAACTATGCTAATATTGTCAAATCGATTTCATAATGTTTAACGCAAATGCTTGATGAGACTGCATTTAAAAATTTTAAATTGCCAAGATATGAAAAGGTCCGTTGGGAACTTCAAAAACTCCTGATTCAGTCAAAATGGACAGTTGAAGAGCCTATTCCAAGTGAACAAGAACTTGCGCAAATGTATAGCGTATCGGTAGGAACCGTTAGAAAGGCGGTTGAAGGATTGGTTGAGGACGGCTTGTTGGTTAAGTTGCAAGGAAAAGGCACTTTTTTAAAACAACCTAATTTTGAAAACTCACTTATTCGTTTTTTTAGACTTCGTAATAAAAAAGGCGAGTTCATTCAGCCACTAGGTCAAATTAAAAAAGTAGAAGTGTGTGATGCAATATCGGAAGTAAATGCAGAACTAGGGCTTGGCCTTACCGAAAAGTTGCTTTATATCGAGCGTGTGCGTAAGCATGAAGAAGTCGTTGTGTTAAGCGAAAGAATTTGGTTGCCTGAACATTTATTTAAAAATCTGGAAGAAATTCCGATCGCTGAGTTTGGTAATTTACTTTATCCTTTTTATTATCAGCACTGTGGCCAATTTATTTCTTCTGCAACAGAACGGTTAACTTTTGAGAAAAATATCAAAGATAGCTATTTAAATAATAAGCTTGAAGATCCTTTAGTTAAGGTATGCCGTATTGCAAAAAATCTTGAAGGGGTTGCAGTTGAATACCGTGAGTCGTTTGGCTTGGCTCATAATTTTCATTATGAAATAGCAATTAACTAATTCTTTTTATAATCTTTAATTTTGGTTTGTAGTGGATTTTTTTACGATCTGGCGGAGGTAGAAACTACCTCCCTAATGATTCAGCACCCGCTTCTCGAGCATTTCCATAAAAGTTTTTAAAATAATATTGTGGTTTTTGCCTTTGTGAGTAATTAAGCAAATGGGTGTGCTGTAATGCATTTTTTCCTTTGAAACGGCTTGCATAAAACCATCTTCAACCCATTTTTTTGCATAGTGGTCGGGTAAAAAACCTAAAAATTTTCCCGTTAAAATTAAAAAGGCAATTCCTTCACGGTCACTCGCTGTCGCTTTACAGTCTAAAAACTGGTGTAATTTTGCCGCTTCTGGTGTGATTGCATAATTGGGAAGCACCGCTTGCCATTTTTTTAATTCATCTAAATTCAACTTGCTACATTTGCCAAACAACGGGTGATTTTTGCCACAATATAAAAATGAACTTTCGCTATATAAATCAAAATAGTCTAGACCAGACAGTGGAGTAACGAGGGGAATAGCTCCAGCATGTAAACGGTTATCTAATACACGGCACTCAATATCTGAAAGTGTGCTCATGCTAATGTTAATAAGCACTTCAGAATGTTCTTCGGCAAGTTGTGCCAGCGTATTGGTAATGTAGCCACTTGGCATGGTCACGAGGTTATTAATAAGACCTATATTAAATTCACCCTTTAGACGGTTATGCATTTGATTGACTTTGGAGCGAAAGTCTTCGATAGAAGCGGTAAGCACTTCTATATATTCTAAAATTTCACGTCCTTCATCAGTCAATGCAAACCCTGCGCGGCCACGTTGGCATAGCCGAATGCCTAAACGATTTTCTAAATCGCTCATATGCAAACTAATTGCAGAACGACTAATGCCAAGAATACTTTCGGCAGATGTAAAGCTGTGACAGTCACAAACCGTTTTAAATACTTTAAGTAATTTAATATCAAAATCAGTGACTTGATTTAATTTTTTAGGTTTCATTTAGTTTTGTTTTTTTAAATCTAAACTCAAGATAATTTGAATTTATCAAAACTATAGTGCTATGTACACTCAAAAAATAGCCTCAAAACAAGAAGAGTGATTATGTTTGATATCGACAAATTAACTGATGGCGATTCTGCATCGGAAACTGTTCAATCAAATGCTCAGATGAGCTTAAATTATCAAGCGCATTGGATGCCATTTTCTGCAAATCGCAATTTCCATAAAGATCCGCGCATGATTGTTAGTGCGAAAGGATCATATTTAATTGATAGTACTGGCCGTGAAGTCTATGACTCTTTGTCAGGGCTTTGGACATGTGGTGCTGGGCATACGCTTCCTGAAATTCAGCAAGCCGTAAGTACTCAGTTGTCAAAGCTTGATTATTCGCCAGCATTTCAGTTTGGTCATCCTTTGTCTTTTCAATTGGCCGACAAAATTATTCAACACATGCCTGAAAAATTGCAGCATGTGTTCTTTACCGACTCGGGTTCAGAGTCTGCCGACACCGCAATTAAAATGGCGCGTGCCTATTGGCGAATTAAAGGCAAACCAAGTAAAACCAAACTGATTGGACGTGCCCGTGGCTACCATGGTGTAAACGTTGCGGGGACAAGTCTTGGTGGTATCGGTGGCAACCGAAAAATGTTTGGTCAGCTTATGGATGTAGACCACTTACCGCATACCTTGCAGCCCGATTTAAGTTTTACCAAAGGCTGTGCAGAAACAGGTGGGGTAGAGCTTGCCAATGAGATGCTTAAGTTAATTGAGCTACATGATGCTTCGAATATTGCTGCGGTTATTGTAGAGCCAGTGTCAGGTTCGGCAGGATGTATTGTGCCGCCGACTGGTTATTTAAAACGCTTGAGAGAAATCTGCGATCAACACGATATCTTACTTATTTTTGATGAAGTCATTACTGGTTTTGGGCGAATGGGGACTTGGACGGCTTCAGAATATTTTGACGTTACACCAGATATTTTAAATTTTGCCAAACAAATTACCAACGGCGCTATTCCACTGGGTGGCGTAGTGGCAAGCCATGAAATTTATGATGCCTTTATGCAGCAAGATTTACCTGAACATGCGGTTGAATTTACCCATGGCTATACCTATTCGGCGCACCCAGTGGCTTGTGCAGCGGCTTTAGCAACACTTGATGTTTTAGAGAAGAAAAATTTAATTCATCAATCAGCTGCTTTAGCTCCAAGCTTTGAAAAGCTTTTACATGAATTAAAAGGCGCTCCAAACATTCTTGATATACGCAACTGCGGGCTGATTGGTGCTGTGCAATTAGCACCGCGTGATGGCGATGCGACGATTCGTGGTTTTGAAATTGGCATGCAACTTTGGAAAGCAGGTTTCTATGTCCGTTTTGGCGGAGATACCCTTCAGTTTGGTCCAATGTTTAATAGCACAGAGGCAGAGTTACAACGACTCATGAATGCCGTTGGTGAAGCAATTTATCAAGTGAAATAACATTGATCGATTTAAAACTTAATTGGAAAAGATGAATAGACACAAGGAATAAAGATGAACACTTTAGAGAATTTTGACAGTAACGCGGTTGCCAACACAGAAACAGATTCAAGTCAGCAAACCGTTAAAGTGGTAGGACATTTTATTGATGGTGGACTCGTAACCAAAACCACCAAGAAACAACCTATTTATAACCCAGCGACAGGTGATAGTACAAAAGAAGTTGCGCTTGCAGATGCAGAGCTGGTCAATCAAGTGGTTCAAATTGCAGAGCAGGCTTTTCCAGCATGGCGTGATACACCAGTGATTAAACGTGCACGTGTGATGTTTAAATTTAAGCAATTACTTGAAGAAAATGCTGACAAGCTTTGCCAACTCATTGGTGAGGAACACGGAAAAATTTACCACGATGCCAAAGGTGAATTACAACGTGGCATTGAAAATGTTGAATATGCATGTGGTGCGCCTGAGTTTTTAAAAGGCGAATATTCAAAAAATGTGGGTCCAGATATTGATTCGTGGAGCGAATTTCAACCGCTAGGTGTAGTGGCGGGGATTACGCCTTTTAACTTTCCTGCAATGGTTCCATTGTGGATGTTCCCGATGGCCATTGTTTGCGGTAACTGTTTTATTTTAAAACCTTCGGAAAAAGCGCCTTCTGCCGCTTTATTTTTAGCGGAGCTTTTAAAACAAGCTGGATTGCCTGATGGTGTTTTTAGCGTTGTAAATGGTGATAAAGAAGCAGTTGATACGTTGCTTCATCATCCAAAAATTCAGGCAGTTAGCTTTGTCGGGTCAACGCCTATTGCAGAGTACATATACCGTACGGCAACGGCGAGTGGTAAGCGCTGCCAAGCTTTAGGCGGAGCAAAAAATCATGCGATTATTATGCCTGATGCCGATATTGATAATGTCGTGACTTCTTTGTTAGGTGCTGCATTTGGGTCATCTGGTGAACGTTGTATGGCGTTATCAGTCGCAGTTGCTATTGGAGATGAAGTTGCTGATGTTGTGATCGAAAAATTAAAACAAGAAATGAAGCAATTAAAGTTTGGGCACTATGCAGATGAACGTAATGACTTCGGACCGCTCATTACGCAAGCACATAAAGACAAAGTACAAGCTTTTATTCAAAGTGCAGAGCAACAAGGTGCTAAAATTGTTGTAGATGGTCGTGATGCAAAACCCGAAGGTTATGAAAAAGGTTTTTTTGTCGGGCCAACTTTAATTGATCAAGTTTCGCAAGACATGACAAGTTACCAGCAAGAAATATTTGGTCCTGTTTTACAGGTCATTCGTGTACAAACCATGCAAGATGCAATGCAACTCATTAATGACCATGAATATGGTAATGGAACATGTATTTACACTCGTGATGGCGAGGCTGCACGTTATTTTACGAGCAATATTCAAGTCGGTATGGTTGGGGTCAATGTGCCATTGCCTGTACCAGTTGCATATCATAGCTTTGGTGGTTGGAAGCGTTCGTTGTTCGGTGATTTATATGCGTATGGCCCAGATGGTGTGCGTTTTTATACACGCCGTAAAACCATTACCCAACGTTGGCCTTCAACGCAGGTCCGTGAAGCCAAACAATTTGCTATGCCTACATTAAATTAATCAATAAAAGGGAAAACTCTGATTTTCCCTTTTTTGTTTCGTACAAGTTGGAGAAGTACATTTTTAAGACGGTTTTAAAATCAGTTTGTCAATTTGAAGGAATCGAATATGAACAATGATAAAACAATAAAATTAAGTGAAGGACTTTCTAATCGCCATGTCACCATGATTAGTATTGGTGGTGTTATTGGTGCAGGTTTATTTGTAGGCTCTTCTGCGGCAATTGCAAAAGCAGGTCCTGCCGCCGTACTCGCTTATATAATTACAAGTATTTTAGTTTTTCTAGTCATGCGCATGCTGGGTGAAATGGCGGTAGCGCAACCTGATACAGGTTCATTTTCTACATATGCTCGTAAAGCCATTGGCCCTTGGGCAGGGTTTACCATTGGATGGCTCTATTGGTGGTTTTGGGTTTTGGTGATTCCCATTGAAGCCATTGCTGGAGCTGAAATTTTACACGCATGGTTCCCACAAATTTCCAGTGCCGTTTATGCATTCGCCTTTATTATTTTACTCAGTCTAGCAAACTTCTTTAGTACCAAAAGCTTTGGTGAGTTTGAGTTTTGGTTTGCACTCATTAAAGTTATTGCGATTGTAGTGTTTATTATCATTGGAGCCATGGCTGTCTTTGGGATGTGGCCTTTAGCAACAAATGTCAGTGGTGTTGGCAACCTATTTTCAAATGGCGGTTTTATGCCACACGGAATGGGCGGTGTTTTATCAGCCATTTTAATCTCGGCATTTTCATTTTTTGGAATAGAAATTCTTTCTATTGCTGCGGCAGAATCTAAAAATCCAGAAGAAAAAATTAAACGTGCAACGAATTTAGTACTTTATCGAATTATTTTATTCTTTGTTGTGTCGATTTTTCTTGCGGTTGCCTTGGTCGATTGGCGTTCGCCAGATTTACAAAAGTTCGGGACCTTTCAATTTGTATTAATGAGTTTAAATGTACCTGAAACTAAATTGATTATGGACGCTGTCGTTTTTATTGCGGTTGCAAGCTGTATGAATGCCGCAGTTTATACCTCGTCTCGAATGTTATTTGCCTTAGGTACACGCCATGAAGCACCGAGTGTTGTGACAAAAATTAATAGAGCAGGTGTGCCGACTTCAGCTGTATTTTTATCGACTTTGGTTGGTGTGATTTGCTGTGCGGTTAACTATATGTTTCCAGGCCAAGTCTTTGGATTCTTGCTATCCACCACAGGTTCAATCGCATTACTGGTTTATCTTGTAATTGCATTTTCACAACTACGTTTAAGACATAAATTGGAAAAAGAGGGCGCAGCTATATCTTTTAAAATGTGGTTGTTCCCTTGGTTAACGTGGTTTGTAATTTTAGTGATTATGACTGTTTTAGGTTATATGTTCTTATCACCAACCTATAGTTATGAAACTACTTTATCTTTAGGCGTAACTTTATTGGTGGTCATTTGCGGGTTGTTTGTCACGCGAAAGCGTAAAGCAACCAGATCGGTTGCCATGAATTTAGACTAATTAAAAAAAGAATTCATAAAGACTTTGTGTAGTGAAATTTTATTCATCTATGCAAAGTCTTTTTGTTTTCATTAGATTTTTTTATAGTGTCTTTTTAAATTTTCTATTCAGAAAAAAGTTCAAAACATACTCTTCTTAACCATTGGTTGCTTGGTGTTTGATGAACTCGTGCATGCCAATGCTGCTTTACGCTATAAGTCGGAAAATGATAAGGCGGTTCTAAAACTTTTAAACCACCTCTGACTAAAAGCACCTGACTTAAATAATGAGGAATAGTCGCAATCGCGTCGGTGTCTTGAACAACCAAGCCAACCCCTAAATAGCTTGGCAAGCGAACTAGAATATTTCGGTTTACTCCCAGTTTTTGTAACTCATGCTCCAGCACGTAGTGCCCACCCGTTGCAAAAATATCGACATGTAGTTCTTGGCGAAATTCTTGGTCTGAAAGCGTTGTGCCTGTAAGCCTCGGGTGTTCTTTACTGGCAATACAAATGTAACGTTGCTGGAAAAGCGTTTGCTGATAAAAACCTGCTTCAAGCTGAGGCAAAAAACCAATGGCTAAATCAATGTCTCCATTTGACATCATGACTGGTGTATTGGCATCAATAGGGACAATTTCTAAGCGAATATTAGGTGCATGTGCACGTAAATAATTGATCAGTTTAGGTAATAAAACCAGATGGCTAATATCAGTCATGCTGATTTTAAATTGATAATTTGAAGTCTGAGGATCAAATTCAATATTGTAGTTTTGAACCAGTTTTAGTCGGTTCAGAATTTCTACAACCAGCGGATATATTTGTTTAGATAACTCAGTAGGTTGCATTTTATTTTCAATACGGACAAAAAGTGGGTCCTGAAAATGCTCACGTAATTTATTTAACGCAATACTTAAAGTCGGTTGTCCAATTTCAAGCTGTTCGGCAGCTTTAGACACACTGCTATGTTTATAAATTTCAAAGAAAATTTGTAAAAGCCGAGTAT
>Ga0209795_10000527_pt1 | contig 28907 bp, 34 predicted proteins | sample AgamicOrMarz_FD_187166 | JGI IMG/M metagenome (GOLD analysis project Ga0209795, IMG submission 187166) | Agave microbial communities from Guanajuato, Mexico - Or.Ma.rz (SPAdes) (version 2) | ecosystem: Host-associated > Plants > Phyllosphere > Phylloplane/Leaf | place: Guanajuato, Mexico...
GCTACATTACTTATTATAACCATATCCGTATTCAAACGAAACTAAACAACCAGTCACCGGTACAATACCGACAACTGGCTGTTTAAAAGGTGTTTTGATCCCTGTCTCGAAATCAGGGGTCAGTCCCCCTCAACAGTAGGTTTTTCTAACTCAAAAAATAGGTTTCGAATACCAAAGGTCGGAAGGCATTCTAATTGCATTTTGTTCCAATCTCATAAAAAATATACTAACAGCAAATGAAAAAACTATCCTATGCGAGTTGAACTGAACCCAAAAAGTTAGACACGCTATCTAGGCAGCTAATTGGACTTGTCAATATTTATTGGACACTAAGTTAAGATACTATGATGAATAGGCTTTTTCGTATTCAATAGGGGAAAGATAATGCAGAGAAGAATGCATTCTTTTGGTATTGTAATAGAGCTCTATATATTTAAATTCTTCATAAAAACTCTCCTCTTTTTTATATTTTTATAAGAAACAAAAAAAGCATCTTCCAAATGGAAAGATGCTTTTTCGTCACAATCATTTATAAATAAAAACCTAGTTAATCGACGATTTTGATATGCAGAGAAACGTTCTCTGACGAAATTAACTTTTGTTTTGCGTATAACCACTCATTCGATGCAAATTTTAACCGATAGAATCTCATTTTAATTCTTCTTTTGACAATATGCATTTATAAACCCGTTAAAGACACTATGACTTAAGCTAAAACCATATTTTTCGTAGAGTTTGCCAACAATTTCATTACCATTTGCTACGTATACCCATAAATCATCTACATCTTCATGACTATTAAGCCAATCCATGGTCATGTTAGACAATTGTTTACCTATACTGAAATTTCTATAGAAGAGGAAAAAATAATGTATTAATAGATTATATTTATAATTTCTTAGGGCTTAATTTGGAAACCCGTAATTATTAAAAATGCAGAGAAAGCGTGAGTGCCAGCCTATCAACTTGTAAACTTATTTTCCTTCATACTTTCTATTGTGATGAACTCATAACATCGGCTCCTTTTTAGAGAAAGAAAAAACAGACCTTACTATACTGAAGGTCTGCTCTTACTTACTTCCTTATTAATTTTCTCTGTATGACGACAAGAAGGGAATGAGGAACAGCCAAAAAAACGAGTGCCGTTCCCATCTCGTACGACTAGATTCTGCCCACATTTTGGACACTTACGAGGTTCTGGTGTGATATTTTCAAAAATTTCTCGTGCCTTGAAAACAGGATTGACTTCATTAATAAACTTTTGAAGATCCGCACGATCCACTAAGGTCACATCACATGCAGCTGCAAGCTCTTTGGCTTGTTTCGTGAAATAACTATTGGTCACGACCCACGCTTGATTCGCTTTATAATAAGCTTTTGCTGCGTATACTTCTTGTACGGCTGAAAGACTAACCCTATTTTTAGCGCTATACCTTTTAGCCTGAATGACAATTTTCTCTTTTCCTTTCATCACCAAGTCAGCCCCAAAGTCACGAGATGATGGTGTTACTTGTATCTTGTATCCTAACTGTTGGAAAAGAGCCTGCAAATAAAATTCAAACTGCCTCCCATCCATTTTATCAATATAGGGCATGCCTGATTGAGCTAGCTCTTTCATATACCTTCGTTCACGAATGACACGGTAAGCAAATTGAGATATCTTAAATAAAATGATGATAAGAAAAAGATAAAATACACTTTGAAACACTTTATCCATTCATTGAAAGCTCCTGTTCAGTTTGTTTATTCCGGAGACGTGATGCCACAGGTTGAATGCTTTTTCCATTCTTCTTTAATTCTTCGTTCCAGTCTTTCGCTCCCTTTGGAATATCTGCTCTTATTAAATCAGCATTAACGATTTGGTTCATTTTGTCAATAAATTCTTTTCCTCCTTGGTCATTATCGACAGCTAACACCATTTCTTTCATGCCTAAGCCTTCTTTTCGAGCTTCGATATAAGACTGAGCAACGGTTTTAGGCTTTAAACCATTCATACTAATAAGGCGTGTATTCTGTAATTGAGTCTCCTGTATACTCCAATAAGAAAGTAGATCAATTGGACTTTCAAAAAAATGAATCTTATTTGGACGACCGACATCAATTGAAAAGCCTGTATGTGGGTTATTGTTCGGTAAGATTTGTTTAAAGGAACCACGCTTATTACTTATAGAAGCTGTTCCTTGCCGATCCGCCCCAATTACTTTTCCTTTACCTCCATGTTCACGCCATTTAAACACTACATTGTTCCGTTTGTCCTGGGCGATTAAATCTTTTTGAAGAAGCCAGTCAACTAACCGAGGATCTATTTTACGTTCTTTAATGAGATAATCTTTTATTTTGCTTTGATCCTTTACTTCTAACTCTTTTGGATAGCGAAAAGGCTCTTTTGATGGTGAAACCGACGGTTGCTCATGCGACTGAGAAAGCTCTTTATAATCGCCTTTGTTGATATCTAATACGGCTTGTGGAAATGACATCCCATAATACATTCGAGCGAAACTAATCGCTCCATACCCTGTTTCATTTCGGCTGTTCCAAGCGTACATATTTCCTTTAATGAGTAAGCTATCATGTTCTGTATGACGGTAATACCTGCCCTCTTTTACAAAGGTTTCGCCTTTTGCTTCCAGATATGACAACAAATCAATATCTCGCGCTTTCATAATCTCCTCCTCCTTGACGTGTTTTCGTTCTCCCATCTAATCCCCCCCTCACTTCACCCTATGCAAAAAGGGAGCTTTTCAGCCCCCTCATTATTTTCCAATCTTTTGCCATTTTTAGCGTTCTATTTCTTGTTGCTCTTGCCGTTTCTTTGAAGAAAATGCTCCATTATTCCGTGCAAAAAACTTCGCAAATCCATTCTGTGATTTCTCTTCTTTTTTCTGCTTGTCATGATCCTTTTTCTCTGTGTCCAAAGCCTTTTCAAGCTTGGTTAATTTCTCACGTTGAGAATCAGTCAAATTCAGCTCTTTTAATTCCTGCAGCACTTCTTTTTTTAATTTGTACACCTTATCAAAAGAATGTTTTTGTTCAAACTCCTTCATTTTGGCCAAACGCTGCTCTTTCTCTTGAGGCGCTTCTTGCTTCAACTGCTTTTCGACAGGAGCTTTTTCTGCTTCAGCTGCCTTTTTCTCTTCTTTAGAAGAATCTTTTTCATCTGATATGCCTAATTGAGCTAGTAAGCTTTGTTTAAACAGCTGCTTATACTGTGTCTCTTCACTAGGCTGCTGCATAACTTCTAGTACTTCTTGTTTGTAATCTTCTTGATATTGGTCCTTTTCTTGTGACTGTTTCCGTACCTGAAACTGATGAGAAAGCTCATTCTCCATGCCTTTTAATTGGTCATGAGTAAACGTATTTTCCTTTAAAGCACTTGATTTTAACATTACGTAATCGTTTTCTGCATTCACACGAGCTAACATACTATCAATATCTTGAGGTTTCTCTTTGTCATGCGCCTGTAAAAACGTAATATAGCTTGTTTTAAGCTGTGTTTCTCGATCTTTCTCTAAAACAGGATTCACATCATGACTCTTTAAAAAATCAACAGTTGCTTCACTTTCATAGGCTTGTTTTTGCCCTCTTTCATCGGTGGAAACAAGCAAAACCCGCGGTTTTTCTTCTCCTAGAGCTGATTGTGTTAAGTAAACAGCACCAGAAGGGATGTCTTGCAGCTGTTCACCACTGATATTTGCCCAATCAGCCTCGATTTTTTCATTTTGTGGGTATTTCATGAACTTCTTTAATTCACGTTTATCTGCAGTAAGGATATTAAATTGGTCATTTGAAAGAGATGTCACTTTTTTCATCATTTTTCCCCCAGGTAATTAGTATTTAGATAATAAATAAAGTACAAGTTGCATGAAAAAAAGCAGAGGAATGAACAACCTCTGCTTTTTTTCATTTAATTTTATTAAGTTACATCTAGATGTTGGATAAATCTTGTTAATTTCGAAGGAAGAACCTTTAACTAACTCTCTTATTCCTTACTTGAAGCAACTGACCCAACTTCCTTGTCAGGTAGACCAATTATGTCTGTATGTTTAGGTATATGACCCAATAAACGTAACATGGCTACAATTTGCCCCTTATGGTGAAATTCATGTGTAATTGTATGCATGAGCAATTGCCGCGGAGTCTTTCTTATACTATTAACCTCTGGTCTCCAGGCAAGTTCTCCTTCAATAATGTCATCGAAATTATCACTAAATTGTTCGAATACGGCATCCACATATGCATCTGCTTGTTCAAAATAAAGTTGAATATCACTTATCTGCATATTACTAATTACCTCTTTTGTTAAAAGAGGCGATTTCGTTTGTAAAAGAACAAAAGAACCGAGCCACGCATGGTAGCAACCTGCAATATGAATCAAAGAATCTCTTACACTCTGAGAACCAAACCCCAGTTCTTTTGTAAAATCATCTTCATTCAACTCTTTACATTGCGCTAATAAGATTTGACGTGTTTGTTTTACCCATTCGTACTCTTGTTTTTCCATATTATCTACCCCTTTGTTTGAATATTCCCACTTATATTATTAGGTTCATTGTACAGCAAATAAGAAAAGCCAACATTAATAAAATTTGATGTAGCCCCCCCTTCATTTAATGGGTAATCGATCAAAAAAAGAGCTTTATGCTCTCTCACCATTCTAACTCTCGACTTCTTTTCTTTTAGATTAGTAAATAATTGAATAAAGGTTTAATTATTTTGAATGAAATTTATTTCCACCAAGTTTAAATCCAGACATCATTTTCTGCTGTTTGCTGAGTTGTCTTATCACCCGTATTAACAACACCCTTAGGTTCTACAAGCATAATTTTACACTCTGATTCTGCGTAAGACTTATGTTCAACATTACGCGGAATGACAAACATTTCACCTTGATTTAATTTCACTTCACCATTGCGAAATTCAATTGTTAAGTGACCCTCAAGGACCATAAACACCTCATCTGTATCTTCATGCTTATGCCAAACAAAATCCCCCTGTACCTTAACCAGTTTAAACTGATAGTCATTCATTTCAGCAATAACTTTTGGAGACCAAAGATCTGTGAATTTAGCTAATTTTTCTTGTAAATTAATCGAAGTATATTCCATTCTTTTCTTTTCTCCTTTTTTATCAATCTATTAAATACTAACTAACAGAAAATCATCGTTTGGGTTAATGATAACCAAAAGGAGTAATTTTTTACAAATGTTTTATAAATCTTGTACCTTTTGTAGGTATTGAACCCTCACTTCAAATCTTTATCTTCTTGATAAGAGATCTCCTTAAGTTCTTCTAATTCTTGTTCGTACCAAGGTTCTTCTAGATCCACAAAAAGCTTCTGTGCTTTGATATTCATTGGCACCAACATATTCTCTTGATGCACCACATATTGATGAAACTCCTTCGCTTCTTCTGGACTTAAATTCACCTCTACCTCTTTGTCTTGATACTGTACAATAGCATGATCCTCTCCCACAGCTTTAATCGAAGCTAACACTAAATCTTTGTTAAAAAACATGAATGATTCCTCCCTTAAATGTTTAAAGCTATCTTTATATACATCCATCAATGAGATGGTTGTTTCCCTTTGGACTCTTCCCAATCAATTCGTTTTTGACGTTGATTCGCAATACGCTTCTCAACAGCTTCCTTTGCAACCTTTGTGCTATCTAACTCTTGTAAATCGGTTGTCATTAATCCATCAAAACCGTGATGAAAAAAAAGACCGTTCATATATTCAATTAAAATTTGTGTGTTTTTATCGGCACTGTTTGCTCCAAGACGAATCTTCGTTAATTCATCTTTTAAAACCTGATGTAAGTTGTTACTAACCACTTCCGAAATATATTGTAATGACCATTCCTTTTCCTTGGTTTCTTGGTGCTTTTGGCAAATATCCATAATGGCCTCCCCAGGAAAACGAAAGTGATGTTCTTCCATATAAGCTTGAATATATTCATCTGTTTTCGTATCTAATGAAATGGTACGTCGATTTTTCTCCATCATTCATAACCCCTTTCAGCTTCTCGATTATGTTCAATATCTTTTTGCAATTGCTCATAATGTTTTTGGTTTTTCCAACTTTCATATTCTGATTTAAACGCTCGCTCCATCTTTTTTAATGCAAAATGCATGGAGACATGTTGATTAAAACTTTCAGGACGCTTTGATTGTTTCCTGCTTTCTACCATTCTTTTAATCTGTTGCTGCTGCTTATCATAATCTTTCATTTCTTTTAATAAGGCATTTCCCATTCGCTTATAAAGATCATCAATTTTCGTTTGCTTATAGTTCTTGTATCGCTCCTCATCTCCCTTTCCTTCTCCGTACGCTTTCTTCAATTCCTCTACTTCTTTATCTAATTTTCCAAGTAATTGTTGATACTCATTTCGATGATACTTTTCAATATATTTTTGACTCAGCGCATCAATAAATGGCTTCATTGGCTTTAATGTTCGGTAACTATATAGCCATTGCCTTGTATCTTCTGGAAGATGATTATAGATTTGTAGAAACAATGGTTGAATGTCTCGATTCTTCCACCTTAATGAAGAATCCTGCTTCTTTTTCCCGACCATATCCTTTCGAATTAACTCATTTATTTTCTGCTGCTGCTCACCTCGATTTAAAATTTGATTCACGACTGTTGACTTCATCGCATCCAATGTTTTAGGCTTTCTTTTGCCTCGTTCACGAGTAGGTTGTGGTTCTACTGTTGCAATATGAATATAAATGTTCCCAGTGTTGTAGTGAATGGCAGCCGACCAAACAGCCGACTCATTTAACCTTTCCCTTTTAAGCATTTCCTTCATGGACTGACGGGTAATGTCCATTATTTTTTTCTCATCCACTGTATGAGTATCAGCATCATATAAACCATTTTCTTGGAGCCACGGATTATGAAATGTGATGACATCTTGCCACATGATACTGTTATTTTTTTGTGCTGTTTCAAACAATTTTTTTAATTGTTTTTTTTCTTCTTCATTCAATCGATTGGATTGTTGAGTAAATAAAGAAGACGTTTTATCAGGGTTATCCATATAATCTTGATAAAGGGTAAACAGTTTTTCATTTGCTCCCTGTTCTTTTTTTGCTTCCTCACGATCTACATAATCAACATAATCTTGAAAAGCTTTCTTATCAGACGTGATAAATTTTGTTTTGAGCACGACTCCTGGTATAACAGAGGACGACTTCATTTTTTGCACCCCTCTACAATAGTAGCCATCAACTTACCATTTTTTGCGATTCTATAATCCTCAACTTCTTTAAAATTTTTCATGGTTGACCTTTGGATACTTTTTTCTGTACAACACAATGCATTTCTAATATGACGACGTTCTCTTTCCAAAAGACTATCTATATTTTGAGTAACAGACTTCACCATTCTTTGTATTGAGTCATCATCACGTTTCTGAGCCTCTTTATGCTCTTTACATATTTGAGAAATGGCATTAGCCGGAAAGCGCAAGTGATTTTCTTCCATGTAATTTTGAATATACTGATCTGTTTCAGTATCAAATGAAATTTTACGTCTTTGCTTCATCATTCTTCATCCTCTCCCATCATTTCTTGAATAAATCCATTAACTGTTTCAATTGCAATTGCACACTTTTCCATCATCTTTATATTTTGATAGATGATGTTTTCTAGTTCGGCTTCACGATCTTTTTGTTCTTGAAAAACAGCCAGTGTTTCAATCTGACCTTTTAAAAATTCTTGCCGTGAAATCTTTTTTTCTTTTGCGATTTTATCAATTTTTTTTAGTGCAACTGGATCAACATATCGAATTTTAATTTCCATTTTATCCGACCTCTCTTTTGTAGTAGTGCTCTTCCCCCTAAAAAGAGAGAAGAGCATAAGGGGTTTTTGCTATCACACGGGGTGATAGGCTAGGCAAAGCCTAGCAAAACCGTGATATCAAAGAAAGTCACTAAATGTCCCCTTTGAGTCCCCTTTTTTTATTGTACGTCCCTTTTACGTCTCCCTTTAAAACCCTAATGTCCCCTTTATGTCCCTCTGTTTTGAAGCCACGTCCCCTTTGGGTCCCCCAGTGTTTTTTCATCTTCTGGCTAAACCCTGTTACTTTTCACTTAATTTTTGGATCTTTTCTTGTAGACTTTTTTGGTAGCCTTCATAGAACTGATGCTTTCATCATTAGATTGAATCGCACCTTTTTTTATCACAATTTTTGATCCCGTCTCGGCTTTTCCATAGCTTTTCATTTTCTTTTTTATAAAATCTTTTTCTAACTTATGTGAATATGAAAAAAATAAATATCGGCATCTTGTGAACGTGTATTTTTTAGAACGGTAATCATTTATAGAATAAAAATTGATTCATAAATGGTAAAAAAGCACGCGTAAATCACTTGTATTATAAGCAAAAAGAAATGTCCGTTTTGACCATGAACGTGCGAAAGAAATAAAAAAGATCGTTTGCTTCTGTCTTATTTTTTTCAAAAAACACTTCAAAATGAAGTGAACCTTGAGGGGACATTTATCAACTATGAAGGGTCGGTGAAGGGGTTTCTGGCACAAATGTTGTGACCACTGAAGGTGCGGTGAAGGGACTGTCCTGCAATTTGAGGGTGCGCTGAGGGGGTTCTTGCAAACATTTCCTTGTACCCAAGGTTTTGTTAGGCTCTGCCTAACTCCACACAGCCTGTGGGGACAAAAACCCCTTATGCTCTTCAGAATGTTTTTTAAGTTTACACGGTAAAAACACAAAAGGATGACTTCTTCAAGGGAAAAGAATAGACAAAAAACAAGCACTTAAAGAAGTAAGCACTTGTCTTTTGACTAAAATAGCTCTTGTTAATTTATGTACTTGTATGTTGCACCTATTAAGAAAAAAGTAAACATCTAACGAATTTATTTATTCTCAGTAGGTTGGATAAATAGTAAGATAATCGCAAGCAATAGATTAAGAAATATAAAAACCATTATGATAATCTTGATAAAATATCTACAATTTCTTTGGGGTGTGTTATAACCTTGTCTGCATGTCCTGTATTTAAAAGCTCTACTGAGTCGAACCCCCAAGATACAGTTATACTAAAAAGGCCATTTTTCTTAGCTGCTTTAATATCTCTTAGTTCGTCACCTACATAAACCACATCTTCTTTCTTTACATCATACTTTTTCAAAAATGAAGAAATGTCTTTTGATTTAGAGAAAGGGCTAAAAGAAAAATGATGATAGTCAAATATATCAATAGAATTATGTATTAAAAATTCATTAATAACATCTTGATTATTACTTGTTGTAAATCCTATATTATAACCCTCCTGTTTTAAAAGTCCGAGAGTTTCTTTCATTTCAGACACAGGTTTTAAATTAGGAATATATTGTTGAGACCTTCTTTTTATAGCGATTCCAACTAAGGGCATTTTATATAAAGGTAAATTAAATACCTTGCATCTATTACGTATCGATAATGTACTCAAATAAGGAATATCTTCTTCCAAATTTTTTTGTATCCCTGTTTCTCAGCAATCTCATTATACATATCGATTGCTAAAAGCTTCGTATTTACAATAGTGCCATTGAAGTTAAACAGTATAACTTTTTTCATAAAATTCTCCTAGAACTTTTTAAATTTATAGAACGTTAGTTTTGTTTTATCGCATCAAAATACCATTTAATTCCAAATGCAACATAAATCCTTTTATTTACATTTACTATAGTTGTTAGATGATTATATTTGACCTAAATAAATGTTTTTTATTAACACAGAATGAATATTATTCATAAATCTACTTTTATTACAAATAAAAAAGCAAGAGCCAAACCAATTATAAGAGAAAATGTAATGATTTTTGTTATACTATTTTTTAGTACTTTCATATAGATCCCTCCTCTACCCTACCTATAATTATACCTATTTACAAAAATCACTAATTACACCCTAACCTTAACTTAAAATATCCAATTTTCCAACAGTCCACTACTTATCTTTTGTACATTAACTAACATGTGTTTAATCCGAAGCTTGTATTTAAGGATGTGTCAATTTCACATTTAATAAAGATAAATACTACTATAGAATATAAACTACGCTTTTCATCCTCCAATAAGTTAACCTTAAGTTCACCTCTAATCACCTTTAGTTTAACTGAAGGTGAACTAAACTCACCCGACATGTACACTACATCCCGGACAAGTTAAACCATCATCCCAACAAGTTCAACTAAACCTGTCACTTGTCCGGAGATTTTCCAGAAAGATGTACAGAATGTCGTTTTGTACGACTCTTTTTGTTTCTTTAATGTCTTCATTTGTTCAAATTGTTGTTTTGTACGGCATAAAACGTTTCTATTATGTTATCATTATGTCATGATGTATTTTTCAAAGGGGGTTTTTGTAATGGACTACGAAAAAGTGTATTCTTTAACGGCGATAGCAGACAAACTAGGGCGTTCAAGGTCTAGTGTCTATGATTGGCTCCATACATATAAGGAATTTGTAGAACCGCACACCGTCGGAAAAGGCCGGACAAAAAAATACAAAGAATCTATTTTCCCTGTGTTGTCACTTATAGAAGACTTGAAAGCCGAAGGGCATCCTAATGACTATATTCGTGCTTTGCTTGCTTCGGAAGGTCATGATATTGTTGTTGAAGGGGAAACAAATGAGAATGCTCCAGTTTTGACACAATTAACTGAAGCATATAAAACTATCCTAACGAAAGTTGAAACGCTGGAATCACAAAATGAAGATTTAGCACGTCAAAATGAAAAAATGGCAAATGCTATGCAGGCAATGGCTGAAGTAATACGACAAACGGCGGCAACTAATGAAGAAAAAGAAGCAGAGCGTGAAAAACGACAACTTGAACGTGATCAAATGTTAATAGATACTATGCGACAACTTCATGCTGACAAACAACAGGAAGCGAAAGGCTTCTTCTCGAAACTATTTGGTAAGTAAAAGAACCCCAACGAATTAATCGTTAGGGTTCTTTTACTTATATGGTAGGTCTCCATCTACTAAAAAGGTTATTCTCATTTGAAGATTTACATAACCTAAACGTTTTTGGCATAAAAAACAATAATTCTAACACATACTAAGCTAGTTGGAGAGGGGAATTTTTTTCCTCCCTAAAACTAAAAATCTCATATATGATGGACTCAATCTCTACACTAATATGGCATCTGCGTAGCTAAATATACTTGTTTTGATATATTTTACTAATTTTTTATTGAATTATGAGACTACTTAACGCTATAATTAAACTAACAAAAATGTCCGGAATAGAAAAAAGACTTCAACTGTTTAAGTAGTGCAGCAACACTCTTAAACCGTTCACCCTAATTACGGTAGGGAAAACACTTGTCGAAGTCTCTTGTTAATAGAGTTAGTTTTTCTATAAAATAAAACTTATGTTTTTATTTTATACGAAATTGACATCTATTTCAAGGGCTTAGTTCATCAAAATCAAGGCATTGTTTTCCTTTTTCCAGGGAAACAGTGTCTTTTTTGTGTTCCTTAAAGGAGAAGATGAACAAATGACAAAAATATTAACCTGTTATTTAAAAGATGTAGATACCTTCAATGGACGGTTCAAATGGTTATGGACCCACAAGTCCACACTTCGGAAAAAGAAAGATGAGTTTTTAGACATTCTTCGTACCCACTTTAAACAACAACAATCAGCTATACATAAAGAATTTCCTAAAAAAAGAATGGAAATGCTCGATCACGTCATCTATAACCTAGTGGCTACGGGCATTCAAGCGATCCGTTCTGAAACGCTTATGAAGAAATTTAACGTGTCCAAAAGTACGGTTTCTCGTTTTGTACGCTCGCTAAAAGCGACACCCTTTATACTTGTGGCACGATACATTAAAGAGGATGCAACAGGTACTCACCCTGATAGCTATGTATTTATCCTTAAAAGCCATAAAAACTTTCATCACATTTGCGACGAGATCTTTTTCGCCCATGACACAACAGGTGTACAAAGCCTTGAAAAAGAAGAAATGACCACTCCTGTGACCACTCCTGTGACGTCTCCAGAAAGTGATGAAAACGTTGATATGACAAGCTTAGAGGCCGATAAATCACCTGATGCCTTTATTAACCTTGATTTACCTGTAAATCATATAAATAATCATTTAATGTCTGTTTCACAGTCATTCAGTTATATCAAAGGTGTGCCTAAGAAAGTCAATCAAGTCTATGCAGGTAAATATGGACATCAACTACAAGACTTCTATGCTCGTATTCAAAATGCTGCAAAAGCTGTAAAACGAGATACGGAGATTAAGATTGAAAAAGAGCAAGTACATGAAATTGCGTATACATCCATTGTAGGATTAGATAAATATGTACATGAAGCCAATCAACAAGGAAACCCTTTATCCCTTGGGGATATGTGTCGATTAATCTATCAAATTGCGAAAAATCAATTCTACGAACTCGTAGACCCTGAAGGGCAGGATTATTCATCAGTATACGCACATCAACAAGAAGTTATACATAACGAAAGTCAAACAACGACATTGGCTACACCAAAACGGATTATCCGTAAAGAATTGGTTCCAAATTGGTTAAAAGCTGAAGAGAATCAAAAAGAGAGCGCACAAGAAACAAAAGTTACGGTGGAGCAGAAGCTTGAAATGATTCAGTTAAAGCAAGATTTAGGACAAGAGCTAACGCCAGAAGAAGAGAACTTACTAGAGGAGCACAGCTCCACTTGTAGTTTGTTGGAGATAGCTCAGGTAAAACAGGACTTAGGACAAGCTTTAACACCAGAGGAACAAGAATGTTTGCGTCAACATAACCAGTTAAAAGACACAGCTTCCTAATCAAAAAAAGTAGAAATTCCTTAGAAGCTCATGTTTTAATAGAATATGTTTATTTAGAACCGTGTTCTAAGTAAACAATGCCTAATAATCTACACAGGAGGAGACTAGTATGCCACATAAAATTACCTTAACCGGATCAGCCACAGGACCACTACGAGAATATGATCGCTACGTTGCCTTTGATATGCGTGAAAAAGGGTCACCATCTGCGCCTAAAGGGTTGAAGAAGAGTACGTTTATTTCGTACACGGTATTTGTTGCAAAAAAGGCTTTTAATAAAACAGGGCTCACGAAGAAAAGCATCATGCATGAAAAGATTTTAATTCAAGGGGAACCAACGTTGGATATTCCGATTGATGAATGTCCTGGTGAGGTAGGGGTGATCTGTTTCCAAATTACCGTTCTCCCGAATAAAAATGACAAAGAGAAGAATGAGTCAGAAGCGAAAAAAGAACCTAAACAAGAGGCTTCTGCGTCTTCTGAGGCACCACAGAAGACGGAATCCAAGAAACAGGAAGAAGAACAAGCACCTGTTTCTCAACCTATAGCAAAGGAAGAGAAGAAAGAAGTAAAGCCTATTCAGCCAGAAGTACAACAAGTGCCTACAGAAGAAAAAAAGGCTGAGGAAAAAAAGACAACACTATCAAACCAACCGAAGGGAACTCAGGATCTATTAAACTTTGATGATATTATCGTTCCTGAAGAGTTCTTAAAGACACGCCCAAACCCTGAAAAAACGCAAAAGGTTATCGATTTTGTGAAGCGTACAGGGCGCTTAGATGAGCCATTGACGATTGAAAAAGGGTCAAAGATCTTAAAAGATGGATACCGTCGTTATGTGGTAGCTAAGACTATCAAAATGGACAAAGTTCCGGTTGTCTATGAATATCAAAAATAAGGGTGTAGGAGTCTACTAAATGAATAATAAACAAAAAGCGATTGAATATATTCAAAAGGCGTCTGATGAATTGGAAAAGCATCGGGAGTTTCTTGCAAATTTAGGTCTGAATGTATCCTTTTTGAATACGGCTGATAGAAAGTTAGATCAAGCCATCCATTGTCTTGTTCATTCAATCGAAGAGCCCGAGGATGACAATGAAAAAGAAATTAAAGAAGTGTCCTTTCATGAAGGTGAAAAGGTTATTGTATTCAAAAACGGGGATATCAAAACGATTAAATATTTTAATCAAGCAGAGAATGTAGATAAAAATTAGATCATTTTAAGTAGGATTTAGATGGGAAGGGTAATTGGTATAGCTACGTCCAAAGGTTGCGTTACAAAGACATGCCCAAGCCATGAGGAAGCTTAAAAGGTCATTGAGTTCGTGAGGCCCACGGGACACTTAATGGAGGAGTCGTTTGTTAAACATTACAAAAGAGCAAGTAGCACCCGATAAAAAAGAGTTTCCGCAAAAATTTTCTCCAAATAATAAAATGTTACACTGGAAGTGTATAATCTTTTATTCTAAAAAAACTCGGTTTCTATAAGAATAGGCTTATTGATTATAAGAACATTCATTTCAAAATTCTGGTTTACTATCCAATAAATAATATTAATTGTAACTAATTTCCTTGATGTGTACCATTTACATCCAATAAATTGGCGTTATCGCCATATTCAATGGCAAGTATTCCTTTGATAAAATAAAGGGACAATCCTTTTTCATAGGTTTTTTCTTCATAGGTAATATCCCTATTATCTAATATTCAAGATTCTTTGTTAGTGTGCACGCATTTTATAATGCGTGCCTTTTTTTGTGGTAATTATATATATCTATGAATATTCACAACAAAGACCGCCCAATATGTATTAGTCTATAAGGCGGTCTTAACTGTATTCATGCTATATGATTATGACAAAAATATCGACATTATTCTATAGAGATATTAGAAAAATATTTTGTTACCCATACATATGCTAAATATCTTAATTTTATTTCTTAATTTCGGTTTTTATCCTACAAAAATAGGATTTTTTGAATAGACTTATATATTTTTGTCAATCCTTTTGTATAAAGGGGTGATTGATATGCCAAGACCATCTATAAAACGAAGTAAGGTAGGAAGATTCCTTGAAAAACATGGATATACTCATGCTCATTTGACTAAAATGACTGGATTAAATAAGAACACGGTTACTAAAGTTTACACTGATTCTAACTATATACCAAATGGACAAACTATGAAAAAAGTAATGAAGGCACTTAAGCGATTAGATCCCAGTTTAAAAGCTGAAGACTTTTATGATGTATGAAAAGGCACCAATAATGTGCCTTTATTTATTTGCTTGGAAATTACAAATAGAAGGTCAATTACCTGTGCCCTCCTACCACTAATCAACCCTTTGAAGTTGATATCCCTATTCATATCCAACATAATCGTACTCTAAACTTTTCAAATAAAGGTGGAGTTATCATAATTACCATTATCAATATTGAAGCATCCTCAAATGAGCCATTTAACTTCAAACCCACATAAAAATGTACTGCGCCAGTATATTTTTCACCTAATTCCTATTACAATCCTTCTTTACTTAGATAAAACAACAAGATGTTTTACCTCAGAATCTAATTTTCTAAGGTTATTTAGCGCAAAATAAAAGGATAAAGATTTGCAAAGAAAAACTTTAAATAATAATCTCATAAAAGTAAACGTTTACTATACATTTTTGGTGGATTATCTAAATTTAACTATTGAAAACAGCATAAAAACAACATTTTTTAATTTGTTTTGTCAGAAAATAAAAAATATATTGACACTTAAGCGTTTTCATTTTATGATTATTTACGTAAACGATTACTATAAATTAAAAATTAACAAAGGGGATGTTTTTTATGAAAAACAAAGTAAAATGGAGTGGCGTATTTCCAGCAGTTCTTATCCCATTTAAGGACGACTATTCAATTGATGAAGAGGGCTTTCGTTCTTTAGTTCGCTGGGTTGCAAGTCATGAAGGGGTTAATGGAATTGTAGTAAATGGTCATACAGGAGAAATTATGACTTTACTACCTGAAGAGCGTGCAGAGGCTGTACGAATTGCAGCTGATGAATTAAAAGGTCGGATTCCTGTTATCTCTGGTGTATCCGCAGAAGGAACAATCGAGGCCATCCAACATGCGCAAGCTGTAGAAAAAGCAGGAGGAAGTGGGATCCTACTTATGCCTCCACATTCTTGGCTACGATTTGGGATGCAAGAAGAATCACCTGTTCAATTTTTTAAAGATGTGGCAGAAGCTATTAATATCTCAATCGTTGTTCACCAATATCCAACTTGGACAAAAACATCGTATACAACTAGCCAACTATTAGAAATGGCTGCTATTCCAAACGTTGTGTCTATTAAAGTCGGACAACGAGATATTGCACAATATGAAGTAGATATTCGAGCATTAAAAAAGAATGCGCCTGATGTTTCACTGTTAACGTGTCATGATGAATACTTGTTACCTACTTTAGTTCAAGGAATCGACGGTGCACTAGTTGGATTTGGTTGTTTTGTACCGGATTTAATCGCAGAACTAGTGAAATGCGTGAAAAATCAAGATCTAACAGCAGCTAACGCTGTGTATGATCGTATCTTTGAATTAAAGCAAGCTGTATATAAAATGGATGAGCCTTCTTCTACCTCTCATTTACGTATGAAGGAAGCAATGTATCAACGTGGATTAATTAGTAGTTCATTAGCAAGACGTCCAGTATTACCTTTAAAAGAAGAAGAGGTAGAAGAGATTCGTCAAGGATTACTGAAAGTAGGATTATTAAAAGATGAAGTGAAAGCGTAATAAATATTGTAGGTAGTGGGGGCAATCTTGCAACCACTACTCTTTAGTATTTAGGTGGGGCTCGTTTATAATAGATAGATATACTTGACCCACGGAGGTATGTACTATGAGTGTAAGTATCAAGGACGTGGCACTTAAAGCTGGTGTGTCAACAGCTTCTGTCTCACGAGTATTGACAAATAAACCTGGTGTTGGTGCGAAAACTGCAGAACGAATTCGCAAAGTAATGGAAGAATTAGATTATCGCCCTAATTTAGGAGCAAGAGGACTTGTTAAACAAAATACAGGAAATATTGCAGTTGTAGTTCCAAGAGGATCATTTATTCTAAATAACCCCTTCTTTTCAACAGTATTAGAAGGAATAGCAAAAGGAATTGACCAGACGGACTATAATATGATGATGTCGTTTACCTCTTCTCAACAGAAACGGTTGCTTGAAACTCAAGCCGTAGATGGTGTTATCCTTTTTGCACCTAGAAATGAGGAACTAAGTTTAGAATGGTTAGAAAGTATCCGATTACCGATTGTCGTAGTAGGGAGCTATTTAGAAGGATCACCTTTCCCTTGTGTACGACCGGATGATGAAGATGGTATCAAACAAGCAGTGAATGCTCTCTATGAGCTAGGACACCGAAATATTGGCATTGTAAATGGACCGATGAGTTCCATGCATAGTGTTAGGTGTTTAAATGGATACAAAGAGAAAATGGATGAATTAGGTTTAAGCTTTTCCCCTGAAAACGTTTATGAAATTGCTGAATTTGACGCTCTAAAAGCAACAACAGAAGTAGCCACATTTTTAAAACAACATAGCAACATTACAGGTGTCGTTTGCTCATCTGATTATTTAGCCATCGGTGTTATTAAGGCAGCCAATATGCTGGGACTCTCTGTACCCAAAGATCTATCTGTGGTTGGAGCAGATGATGTTCCAATTTCAGATTTTGTCACACCTGCTTTATCTACAGTTCATGTCGATTTATTAGGTATTGGTCAAAGAGCTACCTCGATACTTATGAGTATGCTCGAAGGAAAGCAGATCCGAAAAAAAGATGTCGTATTTAAGATGGAATATATCAACAGATCTACAACTGATAGTCCGAAACATAACTAAGCTTCATACTCAGGCTCTAAAAAGTTTTTAGAGTCTGCTATTTGTTGCCTTTTTACTGTAAACCCTTTCATTAGATAGGAATTTTATATTCCTAGTTTAAAAAGTTTTATTTTACGTATCTTAGTGTCATTGTCATTCCGATTAGGGGAATCCCTGCCAAGGAGGATTTATGTATGAATACACAATTAAACAAGAATTCTTCAGAACACACTAAGACTATCAACTATGATCATGAAGAAATTGGTTTATCAAATCGTGCGGCCCAATTGCTTACGCGTATAGAAAGCGTCCCCTTTTCACGTTGGCATATTAAACCACGTGTTATTATGGGGTCTGCAACGTTTTTTGATGCGTTTGACGCCTTATCTCTCGCATTCGTTTTGCCCGTATTAATTGGACTATGGAATTTAACACCTGGTCAAATTGGGATTCTGATTGGTTCTGGTTATCTCGGACAAGCAATCGGGGCAATCTTCTTTGGATGGTTAGCAGAACGATTTGGACGTGTCTATAGTGCAAAATGGACCATTTTTTTAATGTCTGGGATGAGTATCGCTTGTGCATTTGCAGGTAATTTTCACGCACTACTATGGTTGCGATTCGTACAAGGCATCGGAGTGGGTGGCGAGGTTCCTGTAGCCGCAGCTTATATAAATGAGCTTTCAGTCGCACAAGGAAGAGGACGTTTTTTTATGCTATACGAGATGATTTTCCCTCTAGGATTAATGATATCTGCGCAGATCGGCGCTTTAGTTGTGCCTAGCTTTGGATGGAAGTGGATGTTCTTAATCGGAGGTATAGGTGGGTTAATCGTCTTTTTATTTTTCTTCAAGTTGCGTGAATCGCCTCGTTGGTTAATTTCAAAAGGTAGATTTGATGAAGCAGAACGAGTCATTGAAGAAATTGAGGCGAGTACAGATAAACGTATAGAAGCAAAAATTAGTGCACCTCAAACCGTAGTAAAAGGTGACTGGAAAGAATTATTCTCCCCCTTTTACCGTAGTAGAACGTTAATTGTCTGGGTTCTCTGGTTTTCTTCGTACTTTGTCGCGAATGGACTTAATAATTGGCTGCCAACTTTATATAAAACCGTTTATCACCTGCCATTAGAGGAATCTTTACATGCAGCATCCCTCACCAATGTGATTCAAACAGTGGCTGTATTTGCTTGCGCGTTGCTTATTGATAGAGTGGGTCGTAAAAGATGGGCAACTATTGCTTTTCTAGTTGTAGGATTACTTTTGACGACGCTTTGGTTTAATGGCGCTAAATCTGCCGAAAGTGTTATGTATTTAGGTTCAGCAGCATACGGGGTCATGGGAACAATTACAGTTCTTCTCTACCTCTACACACCAGAAATTTATCCAACACGTATGAGAGTAATTGGTATCGCCTTTGCGACAGCCTGGTTACGACTAGCTTCAGCTATTGCTCCTACGATACTTGGCTTTGTATTAGGCGCTAAAGGAATTACTTCTGTTTTTGTTCTGTTTGCTTGTGTAGCTGCGGTAGGTGCATTTATGGCATTTAAGATGATTGAAACACGTGAGAAGGTGTTAGAGGATATCGCACCATAAGCATGCAAGTTCCAAGAGGTAAGGTTAAGATAATCTTACCTCTTTTGTTTATGAATGCTACTATTCATTCATTCCTATACATTATATCCTTATCCTTACGAGGTTAAAAAAACGGTAGAATAATAGTAGTTATATTAATTCTGCAGTACATAAATGATTATTAGATGAACCAACGTTTTAAGTAACGTTATTTTTATACCGAAAGGCTTCAATCCTTTGGTTAAATAAATGTAGCAGAAAAAACTTCCGAGCGCCTGTGGAGTTTTTTCTATTTTTACACTGTAGGAAATATACAAATTTAGTTACCATAATTTGATTTCCCGGAACCAAAGCAACCAAACTGGCCCTTGTGTAACGAGGACTGGATTAAATTCATGCATAAAAAATACTCTATTTATACAATTAATTAAAAATTTTTATTAATTGAATTATTTATTAACAAAAATATTATTTTTTGTGATAAGATAATTTTACGCAATTCCAATGTTGCGCAGATGACCATATAAATCCTTAATTCTTTACATGAAGTAAGAAAAGCCCTCTCATTAGTCCTCAAATATTTGAGGGCTTTTCTTATTTTCAGCAGATAGCTATCTTATGTTAGATTGATTTTAATCCCACTAGAAGAAGCTGAGCTTCTTGGCTTTCCCTCTCTTTGCTGTTTACCAGCACTCTTATATTTCTCCATGAGTTCATAAATACTTGCTACCTGTATAATGCGGATATGTTCCGAAGATATGGCATACCGAACAGGCGTAATCAAAATGACAGAAGGGAAGATGGGTGCTCGTTCTTCTGGCTGCCAGTGCAGAGTTTTCCATTCATCAGAAAAGAAAAACTCTTCATAGAGATTAATCTTGGCCTGCATTTTCTGCTCAGAATAATGATTTCTCTGAATTTCAATCCAAAACGGCGATCCTTTAAAGATACAAAAGAGATCCGGTTCAATGCCTCCTTTTCGTCCAGTGGGCTTATCTTCGACAATAACCTTTTTAGGTAAACTATACACACACATTTGCTTGTAGACATCTAGAATTGAAAGGAAATGAAGTATTTTTTGCGAGTTCTTTTTAATCTTCGCCTCTACAGGTAAATAGACCGTCGGAGAATACTGCTGGGTGCGTTCAATGAGCCCTAATCGATATAAACGTATCATCACACTATTACATGCATTAATAGGCGATTTCAGCTGTTTAAAGAATAGTTCCACTAATGAGTCTCGATCTACAGCCCGAAACTGATTGATAAACCCAATGATATCTTTATCACGCTGAGATAACCGAAAGCTCATCGCTGTTCCTCCTTCCCTAATAACCCAAAGATGGACTGTGGTATGACCTCTAGCTGAGGTTCAGGATCTTTTACTGGTGTTTTATAAGGTGAAAGCATTTCCTTACAAGCTTCTTCATCTAAAAAATAGGCTTGAAACTCTCTCACGTCATCAATTTTAATTTTCATACGTCCTCTGGCTGCTGCATCGATTTCTTCTGCCCCAAGTACGCCTGCCACCTTTGCATTCGTGGCATCGGCTTGCCGACCTGAAATCCTTACCCGTAAGTTCGCTTTTAATGCTGAATTTAATAAATCGGCGTCAGGGCGCTGCATCGCAATAATCGTATGAACGCCTAATGCACGGACCTTGGCTGGCAAACTGTTGAATCATCTCTACGAGATCCGTTTCTCTCTTCACGATACTCATCTCATCTACAACCACGACAATGCGAGGCAGCTTAAATGGAAGCCTGCTGATATGCGTCACACCATGCTCTAACAGTAAATCTCCTCGTCGATACATTTCAGCTCGTAATAACGCAAAAGGCTTTCGCATGTCTTTCGCTTCAAAACAAAGCGCATCAACGTGATCAATTCCATGAAATAACCCTAAATCAGCTCGTTTAAGGTCAACTAAAACTAAACGTAAGTCTTCAGGAGAAGAATATTTCACCCATGTGGTCAAAATCACGCGCATTAAGCTACTTTTCCCTGCTCCAATTTCACCCGAAATCAGTAACGTTTCTAAATCCGCAAAGTCCCATGAAACGGGACTCCCATAGATATCTTGACCAATGCATACTGGGAGCTCCATTTTTTCAATATGAGGATAAATGGCTCCATAGTTGTATTCAAGCATCTTAGGTAAGCTTTTGTGATGAACCGTAATACTAAAGTTCTTCAGGCTTCCATTTATTTCAATATTACTTCCCAATACTTGCCGTAAAGCCCACCTTTTTTTCGTTAAAAGCTCAGGGTCAATCCCATTTAGTAAGGAAAAAGCGTACCTGGTATACGTATGACGGTTCTCGATGTGATGAATTTTCGGAAACAGATAGGATGTACGGTCTCCTCGTTTAACCATTCGGTAAATCTCTGCTGTACGAAACGCTTTTATCAATTGGCCACGCAGTTTTAGTTTTTCAAACATCTACATTCCTCCTCAAAACATGAATGTTGCAAAAAAGTAAACTAAGGCGCTATAGAAGGTAACAGGCAAGATAAAGCGCATCACTTTCGCAAACTGATCTACAAGATCGATGACACCCCATCGCTCTAATATTCGTTCAATGATGGCAATTCCTAAGACAATGCCTCCTATAGTCAGAATAGTAGGGTCAAGCATGGCTAGTGGACTAAACGGAACAAAGGAATAAGCCCTGAAGGGACGAGGTCTCGTAAGAGATGGTTTGTGAGGTGGAGGAAAGATTTTTTGAAAGGTAAATCCTTTTGTTTTTCTCATGCTGGGACCTTCTTTCATTCGTTTAATTTTTTTGCCTTTGATGTATGAATTATTTCAGCTCACCCCATCCGGTCGCCCCCTTCGCCTCTTCGGCTCAGCTCCCTTACAAGTTCCATGAAGGGCTTCATTAAGCGTATACAGCTTGTATTAACGCGGTAACGATACTGAACTAGATACTGATTAGGTAATGGAGTTATGATTCTTTAGATACTATGTAGCTACTGCTGTAAGCTTGCCTGTCCACTCCAAAAATAAAAAAGACCCCTTACCGAAGTAGGTAAAGGGTAGATGGTTATGTAAGAGGTGCTTGGCTTTTATATGCTGGGGGTTGTCCTAGTGGTTTATTTTTTTATGAAATAGACAAAAAATCGCAAGATGTCCTCCATTTAAGAGTGAAGCTAAACAGCATAGCTTTAATTGAAGTACATATTTTGTAATCTTATTTTCTTAGATAAATAATTATTATGTTTCATATAAAAAAGGGAACACCTGCTAACGAGGAAGTTCCCTTTTTATTTCGCCAGATAAAAATACATCAAAACAAAGATTAAAGAAATAGGCTACAGTGGGGGCAAAGTTTTTTTCAAGCGATCACTGTTACATAATCTATAGGAGTTGCATTGAATAAATAGGACTAGCTACCAGCACCTGCGACTAAAATGTTGGATTCGCAGCGCAGCTCCACCATACTACTCCAGAATCAATCATAACACCTCGATAACTTAACCTCTATAAACACTCGCACATGTATCAGGTTTTGGTTCATAATAACAATGATTTTTAAATTGACCAGATGCAGGTTGACCGTACCATGTTGGAGGGCACGGAGCATGTGGATTAAAATACCAAAGAGCAAATTTCGCTGGGTGTTGTCTCCAATAATCCAAATTCTGCTTTGCTAATCTTTTTTCAACACCTCTCGCTCTTTGATAAAATACATTGCCTTTTTGAACAGCTTCAAACGAATAATTCCCCCCCTGTACTTGATAAATGACTTGTGAAACGGTTCTTAAATTTTTAAAGTCTATGCAATTTGCTGCAAGACGATTAACAATTACATTTCCGACATATAACATCCCTAGTCTTCCTTCACCCTCAGCTTCTGCTCGCATCATTCTTGCCATTAAGTTAATGTCTGCACTTCGGTAACTTACTCTTGCCATTTATTCACCCCCAAAATATAGTATGAAAAAAAGCTTCTATTGATGTCATTGTTTATAAGATAGCAATGCTCAGTTTTTACATATTATTGCGCACATTTAATCATTACCATTAAATAGATACTGATTACCAAACGAAGTAGTTATTCTTTTGATACTAAGTAGCTACCTCAGTAGGTGATGATTAGATGGTGATAGAACATGTGCTTAGGTTTTATAAGCTGAGGATTGTCCTAGACGATTAAAACCGAGTTTGACTATAAGAATAATGTGTGTTATAAATAAAGTCAAAAATAAGAGAAAAATAAGAAAATTTATTCATCAAGTGAAAATTAGTATAAGAAAGGGCTATTTTGTTAGTAGTCCTTAAATGTGGTGTTTGCCATTCAAACAAGTGAGCAAGCAAAGAATATGTAAGTTTATTTTTTGTTGCTAAATTTATAAAACCCTATTAGGAGGAAGTATCTGTGGCAAAAGTAGACGAGCAAAAAATCAACTATATAATGACTGCATTAGAAAAACTTCAGTATGGATCATTAAATATCACGATTCACAATGGAGAAATTACTCAGGTAGATTGTAATGAAAAGCATCGATTTACATTACCCGATAAGCAGCTTTCTCAATGTAAAGACGGTGCGAGTTTAATTACGTCACATAGGTAAAGTTTGAGGACTAAAATAGCCTATTTTTGAGCTCGATACATTTTTACAAAAAAATAAAGATATCTTGACCAGTATGGATAGCAATATAAAAGACGTCTGTCTATCTGGATTTAATGCTTTTAAATCTTCAGGTGTTCATGTAGAACTTAGGGAGAGAGGAGATAAAAATGCGAGTGGGCACTATGGTCCTATTTAAAGGAGAAGAGTATCAAGTTGTATGGATCTACGACAACGCTACATGTGAGATTAAGAAAATGGATGTGTTAGGTAAAGTGGAAATTGCAGCAATCTCTGAATTGAAAGTTGTTTTGGATTGTAGAATAGGATAAAAAGGCACCCTATCTAAAAAAAGATAAGGTGCTTCTTTTTATGTACTTAGTAATTTTCCTTCATGCTCATCATTGATGTCATCATTTCATTGCACTTATGCATTTTAGACATTACTTGGTCCATGTCCATATTCATTTCGTATGCCTTGTCTATCATCATTTTCATGTTATTCATTTCACACACCATTCTTTCCATACATGTCATCATCATCATATTCATACACATTTTTTCCATCTTCCATTCCCCCATATTGAGTGATTTTTGAATAAAAAGGAAAATAAAAAGCGCTTAAAAAGTTTCTTATCTGTATTTAATAATTGAGTGCTTACAGAGACATGGAGTACCGTGCCGTGTGATTCAAATTACTATCATACTGAAGAACCTTTTTAGCGCTTCTTGTCACCAAGTCAGCTTTTCCTCTTTTATACAAGTGAAATTATATAATTCCAACTAGGAACTAACAACCTATTTATTAACTATTTTATATAAAATTAACAATTTTACTTAGAGTTAATATATCACTATTACATTTGCACTCTGCTACTCTACAATCCATTGTACGGTGGTTACAATGGACTTATAAGACTTATATTAACGCAGCGATCACTAAATGGCGTCATAAATAACCCTTCAGATATTATGTAGCTACTATAGTGAGCTTATCTCCCCACTTAAAAAATAAAAAAGAACTCTTCCTGTAGTAGGTGAGGAGTAGGTAATGATGTGAGGTGAGGTGAGCTTGGCTTTTATATGTTAATGGTTATCTCAAAGGTCTATTTTTTCAAGACATGATGTAGAAAATTACTCATAAAAAAGGGAGAATGGCTATCCATTCTCCGTTCAGCCATCATTTATAAAGTTGTTTTAGAAACGTCCACCGCCAAGTTGTTGCTCAGCCAATTGTACAAGACGCTTTGTGATTTCGCCACCTACTGATCCGTTTGCACGTGCAGTTGTATCAGCACCAAGGTTTACACCAAATTCGCTAGCGATTTCGTATTTCATTTGATCGATTGCTTGTTGAGCACCGTATACTAATAATTCGTTGTTATTGCTGCTTTTGTTGTTTGCCATGTTGTGTCACCTCCTTGTTTCTTTTAAGCTTCCTATTTTAGGAGAAGTGTATTAAAGGTAAATAATGGATGTATGGAAATGTATCTCTCTGACATACTAAGTGTTAGAAACCAATGACGCTGTAAAAAGTGGAATTACATGTTTCATTTCCTTGTGAAAGAAATTAGACAATTGCCATGGGTAGAAAAAAGAGCCGTATCTTTTAGATACGGCTCTTTTTTCTATGCTGGAGGTTGGCCTATTGGCTTATCTTTTTCATGAAGTAGACAAGAAATAGTAGGCTGTCCCAACGACTAAAGAAAAATATAAAAAGGAGCAAGAGCAGTCTGAGGCATCAGATGTCTTAGGTTTTAAAAAGAGTGAAAATAAGAGTGAATAAAAAAAGCAAAGGAAAACCCCTTCTCTTTCATTACAATAAAGTCCATTATATACGTTATAACGATCGATAGAGCGTTGTTATTTTGCATAACGCGAGTATAACTCTTTAACGAAATGAATATTTACAACGTTAAAACTCTTCCAAGATTAAACTTTATTTTTAATATAAATCAGAAACTTATTTTATAAGAATTGAGACTGCACTATACATTAATAATAAAGCCATAACTACATTAAACTGACTTCTATACTTTGAGAGGAATTTTTGAAAAAATGAACCAAATAAACTCCAACAGAATGTACTCATAAAACCAATAAGAGCTAGAAATAGCGAATACATTAGTAAGATAAAGTTTGAATTGTGATATGGAAGGATGAAGGTTGCTATAGCTGTTATACCATATAAAATGCCTTTTGGATTTATAAATTGTAAGATCACCCCCATGAAAAAACTGTTATTCCGGTCTTCATTGTTATTTTCATTATCCCCTTTATTACGAATAATTTTTATAGCTAGATACATCATATAACCTGCACCTAGGATAGTCATAAAAAATTCAATTTTTGGGATGGAATTTTTGAGTAAAAGATTAAGATAACTACACAACAACATGACTATAAGGAAACCTGCACCTACTCCTACACAAAACTTTAATGTCTTTTTCAAACCATATTTGTTAGCGAATAACATGGCCATAATATTATTAGGACCAGGGGTAAAGCTGGTTACAAAGACATATAGCAAGAATGATAATACTGGCATATTTGAACCTCCTCTAATATGTATATTATAATGTTCAAAAAGGACAATATAACGTCGTGCTTTTTGTTTTACAATAAAGTCGTTATATTGTACATAGCTATAGGAGTGTAATTATGGAGGAAATAAATCTTATTGTCGCTAAAAATTTGAAGGGATTTAGAGAAAGTAAGAAATTAAGTCTCGAAAGAGTCTCAGAATTAACTGGAGTAAGTAAGACTATGATAGGACAAATTGAAAGAGGAGAATCAAGTCCTACAATTACAACCATTTGGAAAATAGCCAATGGATTAAAAATTTCTTTTACTTCATTAATAAATAATCCGCAACCAGATACAAAAGTCATTTCAAAAAAAGAAATTCAAATATTCTCTGAAGATAACGGGAAATATCGGGTTTATCCTTATTTTCCTTTTGAGGACGATAGACGCTTTGAAGTTTATTCTGTAGAGATAGAAGAAGGAGGATCCCTAGAGGCTGATTCGCATAGAGAAGGAACGGAAGAGTTCATAACTGTCTTTGAAGGAGAACTCACTATAAGGGTAAATAGCAATGAGTATATAGTAAAGAGGGGGAACGCTATTAGGTTTAGAGCTGACAGGCCTCATTCTTATTATAATAGTGGTAAAACATTAACTCGATTAAGTATGATTATTTATTATCCAGTTTAAATCTCGTTTCTCAAGAACAAAATTTCATTTCTGCATTTACTATTTAGTCGACGAGCCCTACATCCAAGTGAAGTCTATCAAAAATGGATTCAAGTTCATATATAAGCTATTTGGAATTGCATGATAATCTGTAATTGAACAGGTCATGGAGGTTCTACATCTCCATCAAATAGTTTTGTACCAGAACCAAAAACTCAAGGATAGTAACTTAATTTTTGAAATTAGGAATAGCAAAAAAATAAAGATTACCTTATTATCTAATAGGTAATCTTTTTATTATTAATTTCACTGGCGTCGAAGATTATTGATTTCCTCTTGTGAAAGACCTGTAAGGTCACTTATCGTTTCATTGTCTATTCCTTTATGAATCATACCCAGAGCCATAGTTTTAATGGTTTTTTCTACTCCAATTCTCTCTCCTTCTATTTTCCCAAGGTTTTCAGCTCTTTTTAAAGCTGATTTTTCATCTAATAATGCCTTTTTTCGGGCCTCATACGCTAATAACACTTCTGGGTCTTGACTGACACGTTCCCATTCATCCATTGCCTTTTTCAATACCTGATCTTCTTGCATTGCAATCTCCTCCAATACCTGAGTGATTTCTTCATCTTCGGATGCTTCAAGTAATAATAACCATCGTACGAGTTGATCTTCACGTGGATCTACCTCTCTGTTACGCCATTTAATTAATAACTTAGGTAGCTCCATAAAATGAATTTCGAGCATATCCGTTAAGAGTAACTTCTGTTCTCGCTCATATAACTGAAAGGTGGAGTGATACTCGTGAATATGAGATAAATAACGGAAGTTAACAATGTTAATGGTGATTGTTTTACAAAGTTCTCCATAGTCCATGCCTTCTTTCATTTGACTACTATACATTTTGGACCAGTAATAGAGCGTTCGTTTTTCCATGTCATGTTTATTGTTAAGCTGAATTTCAATATTGACACGACTTCCATCTTCTAGCTGCGCGTGTACATCCAAAATAGAACGTTTATCTTCTTGGTTTTCTTTATTAAAATGAGGATCTAATAATTGAACCGTTTGAATTTTCTTCTCATCTGGAAAACGGAGTGCCGCGTTCAAAAAAGCAGCTAAAATAGATTCATTTCCATGTGTGCCAAATAGTGATTTAAAAGCAAAGTCGACACGTAAATCTAATCGTTTTGTCATAATATCCTCCATCATCTCCATGTTTGTTATTAGTATACCATGGCTGTATGGGTTCTTTCTATTTCTCGCTTTATAGCGTAATAAATTGGCCATCAGGCATTTTTCGTCCTTCATTATTTATAAAGACAAAAAGTTTAAAAATAAAAGCTCTACAGTACTTCTTTTAAAAAAACTCATAAAAAATGACGTGAATCTCTTTTAGACAAAGCGATATAATTCATAAAAACAACTACAATTTTAAGTGAATTGTAGCTTTATGGTTTTACTTACATTATAAAAGGCACTTGCTATATGCAAGTGCCTTTTGCTACGTTGATATTTCTAAACATCTATTATAAAAATAGATGCTCTTAAAGAGGTGACGAGTTCATGTCGGAAAACAACGTCATCTCTCATTATAGACCAAATTCCTTTATCCTGATACTAAAGTACAATAGTAAAAACACTATTTAGATCATCTTAAGTCCAACTATAACAAAATAGATAGCCTTCGAGATAAGTCAATGTAAATCATTAGAAACTGATAGAAAGGGTTTTAGGGTTTATTTACCTTGAAAATGCTCTTTCTTTGCTCCTGTTTAACGCGTTTTAAGCGCAACTCTATTTTTTTATCTAACGTTTTATGTACGATTTTGATGATTGTACATATAAACAGTAAAGTTACAGTTATAATTA
>Ga0209795_10000530_pt1 | contig 28748 bp, 20 predicted proteins | sample AgamicOrMarz_FD_187166 | JGI IMG/M metagenome (GOLD analysis project Ga0209795, IMG submission 187166) | Agave microbial communities from Guanajuato, Mexico - Or.Ma.rz (SPAdes) (version 2) | ecosystem: Host-associated > Plants > Phyllosphere > Phylloplane/Leaf | place: Guanajuato, Mexico...
GCTTCGTTGACATATATCAAGTTCAATTGTAGCACGTTAACAGTTTGATGAAATCATCGTAGCCGAATGCTAGCCTTTGTCACAATTTTTCAATAAACCAACCAGTTGCGGACATTGATTGATAAACGTTACGAATCCAATCACCAGAGGGTATTCATACGACTATTATCATTATAAAACATAAGGATAATAAGCGTCTGTTAACATTCTAACTGATTGTTCAGTCACAAAATAGTTTAGCGTCTTTAATTCGTTAAGAAATGCTATTTCGGTGATTTGTGTTGCAATTTTGTAAATTCGTGCTGCGTAATATGTCGAAGCGCATCACCTTTTTACCCGCTAACTGATTAAAAAGAGAGCAAAAATGCATCTGTCGATTGTGCTGGTTCAGCCAGCAAGAGCAGAAAATATCGGCGCTGCGGCGCGTGCCATGAAGACCATGGGGTTTACCGATTTACGCATTGTCGGAAGCGTTGCGCATCTGGAGCCAGCAACCCGCTGGGTGGCGCACGGTTCGGGAGATATTGTCGATAATATAACGACTTACGATACGCTCGCCGACGCGCTGCACGATATTTCATTCACCGTTGCCACCACGGCGCGCAGCCGGGCGAAGTTCCACTATTACGCCACGCCTGAAGAACTCGTGCCGCTACTGCGTGAAAAAAGTCAGTGGCTCACCCACGCCGCGCTGGTGTTTGGTCGTGAAGATTCCGGGCTGACGAATGACGAGCTGGCGCTGGCGGATGTGCTTACCGGCGTGCCAATGGTGGCGGATTATCCCTCGCTGAATCTGGGCCAGGCGGTAATGGTTTACTGCTATCAATTAGCATCCTTAATGCAAATTACTCCGCCGCCCGTTTCCGCGACCGATGAAAATCAACTAACCGCGTTACGCGCTCGGGTAGAAAGTCTGATCTCACACCTGGGCGTGGCGGACGACCAAAAAATGACGGACTGGCTGCAGCAGCGTCTGGGACGACTTGAACAGCGCGACACGGCAATGTTGCACCGTTTGCTGCACGATATTGAAAAAAAACTGGCCGAGTAAAATGCTGCCATACGTTTTTAGTATGGCTGAACTGTCTGATATCTGGGGTTGCTTTTGGGGGAATCGGATGAAAATAAATCCGCAAACAGCGGGTCGTCAGAGTGAGCGAATCTGTGATCAAATTAAAAATTCGTTGACTTAGCAGGGCCAATCCTTTAACCCTAAAAGAATAGAGCACAGACAGATAATAATGACAGAGCACACAACATCCATGAAACGCATCAGCATTACCACCATTACAACAACCACCATCATTACCACAGGTAACGATGCGGGCTGACGCGTACAGGAAAAATAAAAAGAAGCCCGCACCTGAACAGTGCGGGCTTTTTTTTCGGCTAAAGGAAACGAGGTAGAACCATGCGAGTGTTGAAGTTCGGCGGTACATCAGTGGCAAATGCAGAACGTTTTCTGCGTGTTGCCGATATCCTGGAGAGTAACGCCAGGCAGGGGCAGGTTGCTACCGTGCTCTCTGCCCCGGCAAAAATCACTAACCATCTGGTGGCGATGATTGAGAAGACCATCGGTGGCCAGGACGCGCTTGTGAACATCAGCGATGCCGAGCGTATTTTCGCCGAGCTGCTGCAGGGGCTGGCTGAGGCTCAGCCCGGCTTCCCACTCGCGAAGCTGAAAACCGTTGTTGAGCAAGAGTTTGCGCAAATCAAACACGTGCTGCACGGCATTAGCCTGCTCGGCCAGTGCCCGGACAGCATCAATGCGGCGCTGATCTGCCGTGGTGAAAAACTTTCTATCGCCATCATGGCGGGCCTGCTGAGCGCACGCGGCCACAACGTGACGGTGATTGACCCGGTTGAAAAACTGCTGGCTGTGGGCCACTACCTCGAATCCACCGTCGATATTGCCGAATCGACCCGCCGCATTGCCGCGAGCAAAATTCCTGCTGACCACATGATCCTCATGGCGGGCTTCACCGCCGGCAACGAGAAAGGCGAACTGGTGGTGCTGGGCCGTAACGGCTCGGACTACTCTGCGGCCGTGCTGGCGGCGTGCTTACGCGCAGACTGCTGCGAAATCTGGACCGACGTCGACGGGGTTTACACCTGCGACCCGCGCCAGGTGCCGGACGCCAGGCTGCTGAAATCGATGTCGTATCAGGAAGCGATGGAGCTTTCCTACTTCGGCGCCAAAGTGCTGCACCCGCGTACCATCTCCCCAATTGCCCAGTTCCAGATCCCTTGCCTGATCAAAAACACCGGTAACCCGCAGGCACCGGGCACCCTGATAGGTGCCAGCACCGATGAAGATGGCCTGCCAGTGAAGGGCATTTCTAACCTCAACAACATGGCGATGTTCAGCGTCTCCGGCCCCGGCATGAAGGGGATGGTCGGCATGGCGGCGCGCGTATTTGCCGCGATGTCGCGCAACGGGATCTCCGTGGTGCTGATCACCCAGTCCTCATCCGAGTACAGCATCAGCTTCTGCGTACCGCAGATAGACTGCCTGCGCGCGCGCCGTGCGCTGGAAGAGGAGTTTTATCTGGAGCTGAAAGAGGAGCTGCTGGAGCCGCTTTCTATTCAGGAGCGTCTGGCGATCATCTCCGTGGTCGGCGACGGAATGCGCACTCTGCGCGGTATCTCCGCTAAATTCTTCGCCGCGCTGGCCCGCGCCAATATCAACATTGTGGCGATTGCTCAGGGGTCGTCCGAGCGTTCAATTTCTGTGGTCGTGGATAACGACGACGCTACCACCGGTGTGCGCGTGGTCCACCAGATGCTGTTCAACACCGATCAGGTCATTGAGCTGTTCCTGATTGGCGTCGGCGGCGTCGGCGGGGCGCTGCTGGAGCAGGTGAAGCGCCAGCAGGAGTGGCTGAAGAAGAAGCATATCGATCTGCGCGTGTGCGGCATTGCGAACTCGAAAGCGCTGCTGACCAACGTCCACGGGCTGAATCTGGAAAACTGGCAGGCCGAGCTGAGCGGCGCCAACGAGCCGTTCAATCTGGGCCGCCTGATCCGCCTGGTGAAAGAGTATCACCTGCTTAACCCGGTGATTGTCGACTGTACTTCCACTCAGGCGGTGGCCGACCAGTACGCCGATTTCCTGCGCGAAGGCTTCCACGTGGTGACGCCAAATAAAAAGGCCAACACCTCGTCGATGGATTACTACCATCAGTTGCGTCTGGCGGCGAGCAAGTCGCGCCGCAAGTTCCTGTATGACACCAACGTCGGCGCCGGCCTGCCGGTCATTGAAAACCTGCAAAACCTGCTCAACGCGGGCGATGAACTGCAGCGCTTCTCCGGCATCCTCTCCGGCTCGTTATCGTTCATCTTCGGCAAGCTGGAGGAGGGGATGAGCCTGTCGGAGGCGACCCGCGCCGCGCGCGAGCTGGGCTATACCGAGCCGGACCCGCGCGATGACCTTTCCGGCATGGACGTGGCGCGCAAGCTGCTGATCCTGGTCCGTGAAACCGGCCGCGAGCTGGAACTGTCGGATATCGTTATTGAACCGGTGCTGCCCGCCGGGTTTGACGACAGCGGCGATGTCAGCACCTTTATGACCCATTTACCGCAGCTCGACGACGCTTTTGCCGCGCGCGTGGCGAAAGCCCGTGATGAAGGTAAGGTATTGCGCTATGTTGGCAACATTGAAGAAGATGGCGTTTGCCGCGTGAAGATTGCCGAAGTGGATGGCAACGATCCGCTGTATAAAGTGAAAAACGGCGAGAACGCCCTGGCGTTTTACAGCCATTATTATCAACCATTGCCGCTGGTGCTTCGCGGCTATGGTGCAGGGAACGACGTCACGGCGGCGGGTGTGTTTGCCGATCTGCTGCGTACCCTGTCATGGAAGTTAGGAGTTTAACATGGTTAAAGTTTATGCCCCGGCTTCCAGCGCCAATATGAGCGTCGGGTTTGATGTGCTGGGCGCGGCGGTGACGCCGTTGGACGGTTCGCTGTTGGGCGATACGGTGACGGTGGAAGCGGCAGAGAGCTTCAGCCTGCACAACGTGGGCCGCTTCGCCAGCAAGCTGCCGTCGGACCCGCGCGAGAATATTGTTTATCAGTGCTGGGAAAGGTTCTGTCAGGAGATCGGCAAAAACGTGCCGGTCACCATGACCCTGGAAAAAAGCATGCCGATTGGCTCGGGTCTCGGCTCCAGCGCCTGCTCCGTGGTTGCTGCACTGGTGGCGATGAACGAACACTGCGGAAAGCCGCTGAACAACAACCGCCTGCTGGGATTAATGGGCGAGCTGGAAGGGCGCATCTCCGGCAGTATTCATTATGATAACGTGGCACCGTGCTTCCTCGGCGGTATGCAGCTGATGATTGAAGAAAATGGCATCATCAGCCAGCAGGTGCCAGGGTTTGACGAGTGGCTGTGGGTGCTGGCCTATCCGGGCATTAAGGTCTCCACCGCCGAAGCGCGCGCGATCCTGCCCGCGCAGTATCGTCGTCAGGACTGTATCGCCCACGGGCGTCATCTGGCAGGCTTTATTCACGCCTGCTATACCCGACAGCCGCAGCTGGCGGCGAAACTGATGAAAGATGTCATTGCCGAGCCGTATCGCACTAAGCTGCTGCCCGGCTTCAACGAGGCGCGAGAGGCGTCACTGGATATTGGCGCGCAGGCGTGCGGCATCTCCGGCTCCGGCCCGACGCTGTTCGCCCTGTGCGATAAGCCTGACACCGCGCAGCGCGTGGCGGACTGGCTCGCGAAACACTACCTGCAAAATCAGGAAGGCTTTGTTCATATTTGCCGTCTGGACACGGCTGGCGCACGAGTACTGGGATAAATAATGAAACTCTACAACCTTAAAGATCATAACGAGCAGGTCAGCTTCGCGCAGGCGGTGACTCAGGGGCTGGGCAAAAATCAGGGGCTGTTCTTCCCGCACGACCTGCCGGAATTTCAGCTCACCGACATCGACGAACTGTTGAAGCAGGACTTTGTCACCCGCAGCACCAAAATCCTCTCGGCGTTCATCGGCGATGAGATCCCGCCAGAGCAGCTTGAAGCGCGCGTGCGTGCGGCCTTTGCCTTCCCGGCACCGGTTAAGCAGGTCGAGCCGGACGTCGGCTGTCTGGAGCTGTTCCACGGCCCGACGCTGGCGTTTAAAGACTTCGGCGGCCGTTTTATGGCGCAGATGCTGACCCACATCAGCGGCGACAAGCCGGTGACCATTCTGACCGCCACCTCCGGCGACACCGGTGCTGCGGTCGCGCATGCGTTCTACGGCCTGAAAAACGTCCGCGTGGTGATCCTCTACCCGAAAGGCAAAATCAGCCCGCTGCAGGAAAAACTGTTCTGTACCCTTGGCGGCAACATTGAAACCGTGGCGATCGACGGCGATTTCGATGCCTGTCAGGCGCTGGTTAAACAGGCCTTCGACGACGAAGAGCTGAAAGTGGCGCTGGGGCTGAACTCGGCTAACTCCATCAACATCAGCCGTCTGCTGGCGCAGATTTGCTACTACTTCGAAGCAGTGGCACAGCTGCCGCAGGAGGCGCGCAATCAGCTGGTTGTTTCCGTGCCGAGCGGCAACTTTGGCGACCTGACGGCGGGCCTGCTGGCGAAATCGCTGGGTCTGCCGGTGAAACGCTTTATCGCGGCGACCAACGCCAACGACACCGTACCGCGCTTCCTGAAAGACGGGAAATGGGCACCGAACGCTACGCAGGCGACGCTTTCAAATGCGATGGACGTGAGCCAGCCGAACAACTGGCCGCGCGTTGAGGAGCTGTTCCGCCGCAAGGTCTGGCGTCTTGGCGACCTGGGTTACGCTGCCGTGACGGACGAGACCACCAAAGCGACGATGCGCGAGCTGAAAGCGGTGGGATATACCTCAGAACCGCACGCGGCGATTGCCTACCGCGCTCTGCGCGACCAGCTTCAGCCGGGAGAGTATGGCCTGTTCCTCGGCACCGCGCATCCGGCGAAGTTCAAGGAGAGCGTTGAAGCGATCCTCGGTGAAACGCTGCCTCTGCCGAAAGAGCTGGCCGACCGCGCCGACCTGCCGCTGCTGTCTCATGAACTGCCAGCGGATTTTGCCGCGCTGCGTAAGTTAATGATGACGCGCGGGTGATGCTTTGTCGGGTGGCGCAGCGCAACCCGGCAACAGCGGCATCGATCTGTAGGCCGGGTAAGGCGCAGCCGCCACCCGGCTTTTTTGTGAAGAAATTAAGGAGAAAAAACGCAGTAAATAAGCAGAAATTCCCAATAAATGCGGTCACTTAGCGTTTAGGATTGCAGAGAATAACATCCTCCATCCCCCTCACGTATTCTCCTTACATCGGCCCACGGCGGGCAAGAATAATAAGGAGTCACCCATGTCGAAACTGAAACCTGCACTTATCGCGCTTTCACTGATGCTGGTCGCTCCCATGGCGGTACAGGCAGCTGAGATCACCCTCGTGCCTGCTGTAAAACTGCAGATTGGCGATCGGGACAATAACGGACACTACTGGGATGGCGGCCGCTGGCGCGACCATGACTGGTGGAAATCTCACTACGACTGGCGCGATAACCACTGGCGTCCGCACGATGAGCACCATGGGCACGATAACCACCACCACGATCGCCACGACGATCGCGGTCATGGCCCGGACTGGAAGCACCATTAACCCAAAACCCCGCCTGAAGGCGGGGTTTTGTTTTTACTGCGCGTGACGCTTAAACACCAGTTCACCTTTCCCCGACGCGTCTTCGTCAAAGAAATAGCCTTCGCTGTTAAACCCGGTCAGCTGCTCCGGACGGGTCAGGCGGTTTTGAATGATGTAGCGGCTCATCAGCCCGCGCGCTTTTTTGGCGTAGAAGCTGATCACCTTAAACGTGCCGTTCTTCTCATCCAGGAATACCGGCTTGATGATCTCTGCGTCCAGCTTTTTCGGCTTCACCGATTTGTAATATTCGTCGGAGGCGAGGTTAATCACCACGTTATCGCCCTGGGCTTTTAACGCCTGATTAAGCGTATCGGTGATGATATCGCCCCAGAAGTGGTAAAGATCTTTGCCTTTAGCATTTTCGAAACGGATACCCATCTCCAGGCGATACGGCTGCATCAGATCCAGCGGGCGCAGTACGCCATACAGGCCGGAGAGCATGCGCAGATGCTGCTGGGCAAAATCGAAATCGGCTTCACTGAACGTTTCTGCCTGCAGGCCTGTATACACATCGCCTTTGAAAGCGAGCAGCGCCTGGCGGGCATTGTCTGGCGTAAAATCCGGGTGCCAGTCGTGGAAGCGGGTCGCGTTCAGATCGGCAAGTTTGTCGCTAATGCTCATCAGCTTGCCGATTTGCGGAGCGGAAAGCTTGCGCGCCTCGTGGATGAGTTGTTGCGAGTAGTCCAGCAGTTCAGGCTGGGTATACCGCTCGGTGGCGAGTGGGCTCTGGTAATCGAGCGTTTTAGCAGGTGAAATCAGAATCAGCATATCCAGTCCTTGCAGGAAATTTAGGGCGACTTTACCAAAAAATCGCCCTGAATTGATCGATAGCTGTTATTGCCGCGGCAAATCATCCCAGGTACCCGGCGCGATTTGCGCCTCGATTTCAGGATAGCGCGCAGCATCAAACACCGGTGGCACTCCAAGCTTACGCTGGCGCAGGTAGTCCCGGGCGATCAGCGTCACCACCGGTGAGAGCAGTAAGATCGCCGTCAGGTTGGTGATGGCCATCAGCGCCATAATGACGTCTGCCAGCTGCCAGATCAGCGGCATGTGGAGCAGGGAACCCGTCATTACCATCGCGATAACGCACGCGCGAAGCCCGTTGCGGGTAGAACGCGAATCCAGCTTCAGGAAGATGAGGTTATTTTCGGCGTAGATATAGTTCACCACAATTGAGCTGAAGGCGAACAGCATCACAATCAGTGAGACAAACCCTGCGCCCCAGCTGCCGACCATGTTGGCCAGCGCCAGTTGGATAAGCTGGATCCCGGCGATATCTGACGAATGGGAATCGGGGCCAGCCAGCAGCACAATCATCGCGGTGGCGGAGCAGAGAATGATGGTGTCCGTGAACACGCCAATCATCTGGACGATCCCCTGGGCCGCAGGATGAGGAGGCCATGAGGCCGCAGCCGCCGCGGCGTTGGGCGTCGACCCCATGCCCGCTTCATTCGAGAACATGCCCCGCTGAAAGCCTGCCGTGAGCGCCTGACTGATGGTGTAGCCCAGCGCCCCGGAGGCCGCTTCGCGCCAGCCAAACGCGCTCTTAAAGATACCCGCTACGATCTCCGGCAGCTGATCAATGTGCATCACCGTGACAATCAGGCTGGCTGACACCCACAGGAGTGCCATAACGGGCACCAGGAACTGCATCAGGCGGGCAACGCCTTTCAGGCCCGCGGTGATGGTCAGCAGCGTAAGGGCGGCCAGCATGACGCCGGTGACCCACTCCGGGCAGGCAAAGGCATAACGCAGGGCGTGAGCCACGGAGTTAGCCTGTACGGAATTGAAAATCAGGCCGTAGGCGAGGAGCAAAATGAGGGAAAACAGGACGCCCATCCAGCGCATACCCAGCCCGCGGGCCATATACCAGGCGGGGCCGCCGCGGAACTGACCGTTTTTGTCCTTCTCTTTGTAAAGCTGGGCGAGCGAACATTCGGCAAACGAGGTCGCCATGCCGATAACCGCCGTCATCCACATCCAGAAGACCGCGCCGGGGCCGCCGGCGGTGATGGCCAGCGCGACGCCCGCCATATTGCCGCTGCCGACACGCGCGGCGAGGCTGGTACACAGCGCCTGGAACGAGGTTAATCCGCCGGGCTGAGGGCTTACGCTGTTTTTCAGACTTCTGCCAAACTTGCGGATATAGCGAAACTGGATAAAACCGCTGCGCAGCGTGAACCATACACCTGCTCCCAGCAGCAGGTATATCATTATCGAACCCCAGAGAATTTCATTAATAAAGAAAAAGAAATCAGGCACTAACGTCCCTCTTGTTGATGCCAAAATGCATATGTAAGCGCTACCAGTGAGTGAGCATGCCGTTACTTAGCAGCCTGTTAATATTGCGAGTTTATCATACTCTGCCTAAGCGCACTGTCTGCGGTTGCGCTACCCCTCCGTCGTGTTATCATCAGGGCAGACCGGTTACATCCCCCTAACAAGTAAACCTGTCATTTTTCCGTTGCTGGCTCGCTGTCGGTAGCGTGAATTATCCAGGGCACGTTAAAAGAGAAACACTATCATGACGGATAAATTGACCTCCCTTCGTCAGTTCACCACTGTCGTAGCTGACACCGGAGATATCGCGGCAATGAAGCTGTACCAGCCGCAGGATGCCACAACCAACCCTTCTCTGATCCTTAACGCCGCGCAGATCCCTGAGTATCGCAAACTGATTGACGACGCTGTGACCTGGGCGAAAGGCCAGAGCAACGACCGCGCGCAGCAGGTTGTGGATGCAACTGACAAACTGGCAGTGAACATCGGTCTGGAAATTCTGAAACTGGTGCCGGGCCGTATCTCTACCGAAGTGGATGCACGTCTGTCCTACGACACCGACGCGTCCATCGCCAAAGCCAAGCGCCTGATCAAGCTGTACAACGACGCGGGCATCAGCAACGACCGTATCCTGATCAAACTGGCCTCTACCTGGCAGGGTATCCGCGCGGCAGAGCAGCTGGAAAAAGAGGGTATCAACTGTAACCTGACCCTGCTGTTCTCCTTCGCGCAGGCGCGTGCATGTGCAGAAGCGGGTGTTTACCTGATCTCTCCGTTCGTTGGCCGTATTCTGGACTGGTACAAAGCTAACACTGACAAAAAAGAGTACGCGGCGTCTGAAGATCCGGGCGTAGTGTCAGTGACAGAAATCTACGAATACTACAAACAGCACGGCTATGAGACCGTTGTGATGGGCGCAAGCTTCCGTAACGTCGGTGAAATCATTGAGCTGGCTGGCTGCGACCGCCTGACTATCGCCCCTGCGCTGCTGAAAGAGCTGGCAGAGAGCGAAGGCGCAATCGAGCGCAAACTGTCTTACACCGGTGAAGTGAAAGCGCGTCCTGAGCGTATCACCGAATCCGAGTTCCTGTGGCAGCACAACCAGGATCCTATGGCGGTAGACAAACTGGCGGACGGTATCCGTAAGTTTGCCATCGACCAGGAAAAACTGGAAAAAATGATCGGCGACCTGCTGTAATCATTTCGCGTGGCCGGGCTCCCGGTCACGCTACTTCTTTCGTACTCTGTCTGAATTTCCCCTCTGCGTGTATCATTCCCCTTAGTCAGTACTTTTTTGAATGGAATGAACATGAATACCTTACGCATCGGCTTAGTGTCGATTTCAGACCGCGCCTCCAGCGGTGTTTATCAGGATAAAGGCATCCCCGCACTTGAAGAGTGGCTGAGCAGCGCCTTGACCACCCCGTTTGAGATCCAGACCCGCCTGATCCCGGACGAGCAGCCGATTATTGAGCAGACGCTGTGTGAGCTGGTGGATGAGATGAGCTGCCACCTTGTTCTGACCACCGGCGGAACCGGGCCGGCGCGTCGCGACGTGACCCCGGATGCCACCCTTGCCGTGGCCGATCGAGAAATGCCGGGCTTTGGCGAGCAGATGCGCCAGATCAGCCTGCACTTTGTCCCGACCGCCATTTTGTCGCGCCAGGTTGGCGTGATCCGCAAACAGGCGTTAATACTTAATCTGCCGGGCCAGCCGAAATCGATTAAAGAGACGCTGGAAGGGCTGAAAGGCGAGGATGGCAAGGTCATTGTCCACGGTATTTTCGCAAGTGTACCGTATTGTATACAGTTGCTGGACGGCCCTTACGTGGAAACGCACGACAATGTCGTAGCAGCATTTCGCCCGAAAAGCGCGCGTCGCGAAACAATCTCCTGAAATTAATCAATATGTGACATTAGCTGAAGTCGCGATAGCGTGGTAACCGTTTTACGGTATAGTCATCTTTTCTTTACGATTACTGTAAAAATTAATCCACATTACAAGACGAATGGTTCGCTATGTCACATAACGCCCGACCTCTCAATCGACAGGACTATAAAACGCTGACCCTCGCAGCACTGGGTGGCGCGCTGGAGTTTTACGACTTCATCATTTTTGTCTTCTTCGCCGCCGTGGTGGGAGAACTGTTCTTCCCGGCGGATATCCCGGAATGGCTGCGTCAGGTGCAGACCTTCGGGATTTTCGCTGCGGGCTATCTGGCGCGACCGCTGGGCGGCATTGTGATGGCGCACTTCGGCGATCTGGTCGGGCGTAAAAAGATGTTTACCCTCAGTATTTTGCTGATGGCCGTGCCCACTCTGGCGATCGGTCTTCTGCCTACCTACGCCACAATGGGCATTGTTGCACCGCTACTGCTGTTGCTGATGCGTATTTTGCAGGGCGCTGCAATCGGTGGCGAGGTGCCTGGCGCCTGGGTGTTTGTCGCCGAGCATGTGCCGGCGCGCCGCATTGGTATTGCCTGCGGCACCTTAACGGCAGGGCTGACGATCGGCATTCTTCTTGGTTCGGTGGTGGCGACCATCGTCAACACCAGCATGACGCAGCAGGCCGTCCATGAGTGGGGATGGCGACTCCCCTTCCTGTTAGGCGGTGCGTTCGGGCTGGTGGCGATGTACCTGCGCCGCTGGCTGCAGGAAACGCCCATTTTTCTCGAGATGCAGCAGCGTAAGGCGCTGGCGCAGGAGCTGCCGGTCAAAGCGGTGGTGGTACGCCACCGCCAGGCCGTGGTGGTGTCGATGCTGCTCACCTGGCTGCTGTCGGCGGGCATTGTGGTGGTGATTTTAATGTCGCCGGTCTGGCTGCAAAAGCAGTACGGTTTTGCTCCGGCGGTGACGCTTCAGGCCAACAGTATTGCGACGATTATGCTGTGCTTCGGCTGCCTGGCGGCCGGGCTCGCGGCCGATCGTTTCGGCCCCAGCCTGACCTTTATCCTGGGGAGCCTGCTGCTCGCGGCATCCAGCTGGGCGTTCTATCATCTTGCGGGAAGCCATCCTGAACAACTGTTCCTGCTGTACGGCATTGTGGGGCTGTGCGTGGGCGTCGTGGGGGCTGTGCCTTATGTGATGGTGCGCGCCTTCCCGCCGGAAGTTCGCTTCACCGGCATCTCGTTCTCCTACAACGTTTCGTACGCCATCTTTGGCGGGCTGACGCCGATTGCCGTCACCGTGCTGATGGGCGTGTCGCCGATGGCTCCCGCCTGGTATGTACTGGCGCTGTCGCTGATGGGGCTGGTGCTGGGCATCTGGCTGCGTCAGAAACCGGTGAATGCACCGGTTCTGGCCGGATAGCAGGGCAGGCCGGGTGTTGGCGAAGCCGCCACCCGGCTGATGGATTAGTGCGAAGGGGTATAGCTCAGGATAATGTTGTCATCCGGAATGTGGGTGAAGCGGGTGATAATGGCGTGGTAATCCGCCAGCGGGTCGACATCCTTAAATTGCGTTGGATAGAAGATTTTGCTCAGCGCCTCAATGGCGATGATGTTGTACGGGTTGTTGTAGAAGTGGTGATAGAGCGCGCCGGTGTGGCCTTCCGCGACGGCCGGAATGCTCGACACGCCCTGACGCGATAACAGCGCAGTGAACGCCGCGGTCACGTCGCCAGCCGGGACGTTATAGCCGAACGGGATCACCGCCGTGCCTTTACCCGGGCGTTTAGATCCGGTCATCAGGTAGTAATCCGGGTTCATCGAGATAATTTTTTCGACGGAGATATTCCCGGTTGCGCCCGGCAGCAGCTGTGAGCCAATGTTGATCCCGCCCGCTGCCTCGACCAGCCCGCCCCAGCCGTTGCGCGCATGGGTAAAGCAGCAGCCGTTATCCAGGCCACCGACACCGGCAATCGGCTCGATAAACACCAGGGGTTTTTTAGTGATGCCCGCCAGGCGCTGGTGGAGGGTGTCCAGACGCTGTTGATAGAAATCGATGTAGGCCTGCGCGTGCGCCGTCTGGCCCAGGACGTTACCCAGCAGGGCAATGCTCGGCAGGGTGTTTTCAACCGGATGTAGTTCGTAGTCAACGAAAATGACCGGTATATGCAGCGCGTCGAGTTTCTCCAGTACGCCGGTTTGCACCAGCGAAGGTTTGGCGCGAAGCTGGGCGATCATCAGGTCCGGCTGGCGAGAGATCACGGTTTCCAGATCCACGTTCCCCTGGTCGGAAAACTTCATGTCGAGGATCTTCTCTGCTTCCGGCCATTTTCGCTTCAGCACGTTCCAGGTTTCAGTGTCCTGCTTCTTCGGCAGGTTATTCCACGCCACCACGCTGGCAAACGGGTTGTCGCGCTCCAGTAGCGCCAGCGTGAAGATGTCGCGCCCGTCCTGCAAAATGATGCGCTGCGGCTTGTGTTCAATCGTGACCGTGCGGTTATCCAGATCTTTTACCGTGACCGGCCAGCTCTGCGCCTGGGCGATGAAAGATGAAAGGAGCAGTGCCAGACCGCCTGCGGCGGCGAGAAGTTTTCTGAGCGTCATGTTTTCCCCGTCTGTTTTAGTAAGGCGTTAACCCGTCAACCACCACGTGCGGCAGCCCGCGCGAACAGTATTCAACCCGACCCTGCACGCCGTAGACCGTTGCCAGATTTGCAGCGTTCACTACCTCTCCCGGCGGCCCGCTGGCAATTAACTCGCCGCCTTTAAGCATCATGGCGTAATCGGCATGGCGCAGCGCAATGTTGATGTCATGGATCACCACCACGGTGACGATATTGCGTAGCCGCGTTTCGCGCGCCACGATATCCATGACGTGAAACTGGTAGTTCAGATCGAGGGCGCTGAGAGGTTCGTCCAGCAGCAGCAGGTCGGGCTGGCGGATAAGAGACTGCGCCAGGCCAATCAGCTGTTTCTGCCCGCCGGAAAGCTGGTCAAGAAAGCTCATCGCCAGGTGCGCGACGCCGAGCTTATCAAGGATGGCGTAGGCCTCTTGCTCAACGTTTTCACTCTGCTCGCTGCCGCTGGCCCGGCGGGCCACGATGACCGATTCCAGGGCGTGAAGGTGCACTCCCTGCGGCAGGGACTGCGGCAGATAAACCACCTTCTGCGCACGTTGGGCGGAGGGCATCGCCATCAGGTCTTCCCCGTTGAGGTGTAACGCCCCCTGGGCGGGATTGAGGTCAGCGAGGGCGCGCAGCAGGGTCGACTTACCCGAGCCATTGGGGCCGAGCAGAGCGGTAATTTTCCCGCGTGGCAGGCAGGGCGTATTCAGCCCGGTAATAATTTTTTTCTTGCGATAGCCGGTGTGCAGATCGCGAACGAGCAGGCCGTCGGTCATACGTTCCCCCGGTTACGAATAATGATGCTCAGGAAGAAGGGAACGCCAACAAGAGAGGTGACAATGCCGACGGGAATAATGACGCCGGGCACCATGTTCTTCGAGAACACCGAGGCCAGCGACAGTACCAGCGCGCCAATCAGCATACTGCCGGGCAGGTAAAAGCGGTGGTCCTCCCCAAACATCATCCGCGAAATGTGCGGCGCGACCAGGCCGATAAAGCCGACCGGCCCCACAAAGGCGACGGTCAGTGCCGAGATAATGCTGATGCGAAACAACGTGGTCATGCGCAGTTTCTTCACGTTAATACCGAAGCTCACGGCACGATCTTCCCCCAGGCGCAGCGCCGTGAGTTTCCACGCGTTTTTCAGCGACAGCGGGACGATAATCACCAGCGCGACGGCCAGGATCGCCAGCTTATCCCAGGAGGCTCTCGCCAGGCTGCCCATCGTCCAGAAGACCAGCCCCTGCAGCGTATCTTCGCTGGCAACGAACTGCAGAATGGAGATCAAGGCGTTGAAGGTAAACACCAGCGCGATCCCGAACAGCACCACGCCCGAGGTGGCGACACGGGTCCAGCGGCTGATGCCGTCGAGAATAAAGCAGGCCAGCAGCGCAAAGACAAAGGCGTTGGCGGGAATAAACCATTTGTCGTCGATGCCGGGAATGCCCAGTCCAAGCACAATCGCCAGCGCGGCGCCGAACGAGGCGGCAGACGACACGCCGAGCGTAAAGGGGCTGGCAAGCGGATTGTTCAGGATGGTCTGCATCTCCGCGCCGGCAAGCCCCAGCGCCATCCCCACGGCCACAGCCATCAGCGCGAACGGCAGACGAATATCCCAGACAATGACGCGCGTACCTGCGTCGGCGGCGGAGGCGTTGACGAGGGTGTGCCAGAGGGTCGAAACCGACATGCCGGACGGCCCGAGCGTAAAGTCGAGAAACAGGGAGCAGACAATTAAAAGCAGGAGCGCGCCCGCAAGGACGTATCGGCGCAACACAACCCGGCGATAGTGAGAGGCAATGGTCGATTCGTCAGGCTTTACGCTGGCGGCAAGGCTGGAGTTCATTGGATAACCTTATGCAACACAACAACATCGTGATGCCTCCCACCGTTCCTGTGGAGAGCGCTGCATGATATCCAATATCCGGGAGGCTCCGGCGACGATATTTAAAGTGATAATGCTTATCAATTCAATATTGAAATAACGGGTGTTTCATTGACGAACTGTTGGAGTTTTGGCGCAAAATTAAGCGAAGCGGGCAGGGGAGTCGTGCCTGCAGGGCAGGCACGACGGAAGAGCTATCAGTGTTTTTCACCAATCGGCAGCACAGTGCGGCCAAACTGCTCGTTCAGCACTTCGCCCATTGCCAGGTAGATAGCGCTTGCGCCACACACCAGGCCAACCCAGCCCGCGATGTGAACGATGCCTTCGTTATCCGCCAGGTGGCCAATCGCCAGCAGGGCGAACAGCACGGTCAGGCTCAGGAAGACGAACTGCAGCGCGCGGTTAGCCTTCAGCGTACCGAAGAACATGAACAGCGTGAAGACGCCCCACAGGCCCAGGTAAACGCCCAGGAAGTGCGCGTTTGCCGCGTCTGTCAGACCCATTTTAGGCATCAGCAGAATGGCGACCAGCGTCAGCCAGAAGGAGCCGTAAGAGGTAAAGGCCGTTAAGCCAAAGGTGTTGCCTTTTTTGTATTCCAGCAGGCCCGCGAAGATTTGTGCGATACCGCCGTAAAAGATGCCCATCGCCAGGATAATGCCGTCCATCGGGAACATCCCGATATTGTGCAGGTTCAGCAGGATGGTGGTCATGCCAAAACCCATCAGGCCCAGCGGAGCCGGATTAGCCAACTTAGTGTTGCCCATAAGTCCTCAAAAAAATCATCATTAATATGGTGAAATGGTGAATCCCGCGTCAATTCTCCCTGACGGGGCGCGGCATCATAATGGGGACGCACCATGCCGTCTATGATCTGATCAGGGTGAATTTAAAATATTTTTTATCCTTCCCCCTTGATGGATGCCGTTGCGACCCCATCTTGTAAGCAACCGCAGTGTGTGGACCTGAAAAAATCAAATCTGGGCAGTTGAAAAAGCACGTTCTGCCCTTATTACAGGTACACAACCACATGTTGACTGAATTTTTAGTGGAGACGTTTAGATGGGTAAAATTATTGGTATCGACCTGGGTACTACCAACTCTTGTGTAGCGATTATGGATGGCACTACTGCACGTGTGCTGGAGAACGCCGAGGGCGATCGCACCACGCCTTCTATCATTGCCTATACCCAGGATGGTGAAACTCTGGTTGGTCAGCCGGCTAAACGTCAGGCAGTGACAAACCCGCAAAACACCCTGTTTGCGATTAAACGCCTGATTGGTCGCCGCTTCCAGGACGAAGAAGTGCAGCGTGATGAAGCCATCATGCCGTACAAAATCATCGGTGCTGACAACGGTGATGCATGGATTGACGTAAAAGGTCAGAAAATGGCACCACCGCAGATTTCTGCTGAAGTGCTGAAGAAAATGAAGAAAACGGCTGAAGATTACCTGGGCGAACCGGTAACTGAAGCGGTTATCACCGTACCTGCATACTTCAACGATGCTCAGCGTCAGGCAACTAAAGATGCTGGCCGTATCGCAGGTCTGGAAGTCAAACGTATCATCAACGAACCAACCGCGGCTGCACTGGCTTACGGTCTGGATAAAGAAGTTGGCAACCGCACTATCGCGGTTTACGACCTGGGTGGTGGTACTTTCGATATCTCTATTATCGAAATCGACGAAGTTGACGGCGAAAAAACCTTCGAAGTTCTGGCAACCAACGGTGATACCCACCTGGGTGGTGAAGACTTCGACAGCCGTATGATCAACTACCTCGTTGACGAGTTTAAGAAAGATCAGGGCATTGACCTGCGTAACGACCCGCTGGCTATGCAGCGCCTGAAAGAAGCCGCTGAGAAAGCGAAGATCGAGCTGTCTTCCGCTCAGCAGACCGACGTGAACCTGCCGTACATCACCGCAGACGCGACCGGTCCAAAACACATGAACATCAAAGTGACCCGTGCGAAACTGGAAAGCCTGGTCGAAGACCTGGTGAACCGTTCTATCGAGCCGCTGAAAGTTGCGCTGCAGGACGCGGGTCTGTCCGTCTCTGACATCCAGGACGTTATCCTGGTCGGTGGTCAGACGCGTATGCCAATGGTTCAGAAGAAAGTGGCAGAGTTCTTTGGTAAAGAGCCACGTAAAGACGTTAACCCGGACGAAGCTGTTGCTATCGGTGCAGCGGTTCAGGGTGGCGTACTGACCGGTGAAGTGAAAGACGTACTGCTGCTGGACGTTACCCCGCTGTCTCTGGGTATCGAAACCATGGGCGGTGTGATGACGGCGCTCATCAACAAAAACACCACCATCCCAACGAAACACAGCCAGGTGTTCTCTACCGCTGAAGACAACCAGTCTGCGGTAACCATCCATGTGATTCAGGGTGAGCGTAAGCGTGCGGCGGATAACAAATCTCTGGGTCAGTTCAACCTGGACGGTATCAACCCGGCACCACGCGGCATGCCACAGATCGAAGTCACCTTCGACATCGATGCTGACGGTATCCTGCACGTGTCTGCAAAAGACAAAAACAGCGGTAAAGAGCAGAAGATCACCATCAAGGCATCTTCTGGCCTGAACGAAGCGGAAATCGAAAAAATGGTTCGTGATGCAGAAGCTAACGCTGAATCCGACCGTAAGTTCGAAGAGCTGGTTCAGACCCGTAACCAGGGTGACCATCTGCTGCACAGCACCCGTAAGCAGGTTGAAGAAGCAGGCGATAAACTGCCAGCAGAAGACAAAACGGCTATCGAGGCTGCACTGAGCGCGCTGGAAACCTCGCTGAAAGGCGAAGACAAAGCGGACATCGAAGCGAAGATGCAGGAGCTGGCACAGGCTTCTCAGAAGCTGATGGAAATCGCACAGCAGCAGCACGCACAGCAGCAGGCTGGCGCTGATGCCTCTGCGAACAACGCGAAAGACGACGACGTGGTCGACGCTGAGTTCGAAGAAGTAAAAGACAAAAAATAATCGCCCTTTGAACGGGTAATTACTGGCACGGGCGAAGAGGTTTCCTCTCCGCCCGTGCACGCATGTTAGGGGCAGATAAAACAAGATGGCGAAGCTTGATTATTACGAGATTTTAGGCGTTCCCAAAACAGCGGAAGAGCGTGAAATCAAAAAGGCGTATAAGCGCCTGGCCATGAAATATCACCCGGACCGTAATCAGGGTGATAAAGAGGCTGAATCCAAATTTAAAGAGATCAAAGAAGCCTACGAAGTTCTGACCGATGCGCAAAAACGTGCAGCCTACGATCAGTACGGTCACGCGGCCTTTGAACAGGGCGGCATGGGCGGCGGCGGATTCGGCGGCGCGGGCGGCTTTGGCGGCGGTGCTGATTTCAGCGATATCTTTGGCGATGTCTTCGGCGACATCTTCGGCGGTGGTCGTGGTCGCCAGCGCGCGGCGCGCGGCGCAGATCTGCGTTACAACATGGATCTGACGCTGGAAGAAGCCGTTCGTGGTGTCACCAAAGAGATCCGTATCCCGACGCTGGAAGAGTGTGACGTTTGCCACGGCAGCGGCGCGAAGGCGGGCACCCAGCCACAGACCTGTCCAACCTGTCACGGTTCCGGTCAGGTGCAGATGCGCCAGGGCTTCTTCGCGGTACAGCAGGCGTGTCCTCACTGTCACGGTCGCGGTACGCTGATTAAAGATCCGTGCAACAAATGCCACGGTCATGGTCGCGTTGAGAAAACCAAAACCCTGTCCGTTAAAATTCCGGCTGGCGTCGATACGGGCGACCGCATCCGTCTGTCTGGCGAAGGTGAAGCAGGCGAGCACGGCGCGCCGGCAGGCGATCTGTACGTTCAGGTTCAGGTGAAACAGCACGCAATCTTTGAGCGTGAAGGTAACAACCTGTACTGCGAAGTGCCGATCAACTTCGCGATGGCCGCGCTTGGTGGCGAGATTGAAGTGCCAACGCTTGATGGTCGCGTAAACCTGAAAGTGCCAGGCGAAACCCAGACCGGCAAGCTGTTCCGCATGCGAGGTAAAGGCGTGAAGTCCGTTCGCGGCGGTGCGCAGGGCGACCTGCTGTGCCGCGTGGTGGTCGAAACGCCGGTTGGCCTCAACGATAAGCAGAAACAGCTACTGAAAGAGTTGCAGGAAAGCTTTGGTGGGCCGACGGGTGAAAACAATAGCCCACGCTCTAAAAGCTTCTTCGATGGCGTCAAAAAATTCTTCGATGACCTGACCCGCTAATTCTCCGCTGGTCACTATCCTTTAAAAAGCCCGGAAGCGATTCCGGGCTTTTTCTATTTGTGGGTATAGCTCGGTAAAACTGAGTGTAGAGCCAATATTAATCTGATTTTCCCGATCTATATGGCTTGGTATTATGGTTTTAACGACGTATTCTGGGTAAAGAGAGAATTTAAGTGAAATTATTACAACGTTTCTTTAGCAACGAAGCCTCCGGCGGCGTGATCCTGATCATCGCCGCTGCGGCCGCGATGGCCCTGGCTAACATGGGCATTACGCGCGATCTCTACCATGCATTTCTGGAAACCCCCGTCGAGCTGAAGGTCGGGCCGCTGGAAATTAACAAGAACATGCTGCTGTGGATCAACGACGCGCTGATGGCAGTGTTCTTCCTGCTGGTCGGGCTGGAGGTGAAGCGTGAGCTGGTGCTGGGTTCGCTTGCCAGCCGACAGCGTGCGGCGTTCCCGGTGATTGCCGCCCTTGGCGGTATGGTCGTACCGGCGTTGCTCTTCCTGGCATTTACCTGGCAGGATCCGGTTGCTCGCCACGGCTGGGCCATTCCGGCCGCCACGGATATCGCCTTTGCGCTCGGGGTACTGGCCCTGCTGGGCAGCCGCGTGCCGATGGCGTTAAAAATCTTCCTGATGGCGCTGGCCATCATTGACGATCTGGGCGCAATCATCATTATTGCGCTGTTCTATACCAGCGACTTGTCGGTGCTGTCGCTGAGCGTGGCGGCTGGGGCGATTGCGGTGCTGGCGTTGCTGAATATCTTCAACGTCCGCCGCATTGGCATCTATATGCTGGTGGGCGTCGTGCTGTGGACCGCCGTGCTGAAATCGGGCGTCCATGCCACGCTGGCGGGGGTGATCGTGGGCTTCTTTGTGCCGCTTAAGCCGCAGGAGGGCAAGTCTCCTGCACAACAGTTAGAGCATGTGCTTCAGCCGTGGGTCGCCTTCATGATCCTGCCGCTGTTTGCCTTTGCCAACGCGGGCGTTTCGCTGGCTGGCGTCACCCTTGAAGGCCTGACGTCGGTTCTGCCGCTGGGCATTATTGCCGGGCTGTTTATCGGTAAGCCGCTGGGAATTAGCCTGTTCTGCTGGTTGGCGCTGAAACTCAAGCTGGCATCGTTGCCGAACGGCGTGACCTTCAGACAAATTATGGCGGTGGGCGTGTTGTGCGGTATCGGGTTTACGATGTCGATTTTCATCTCAACGCTGGCGTTTGGCGCACATGCGCCTGAGCTGATTGTCTGGGCGAAGCTAGGCATTCTGATTGGGTCATTACTGGCCGCAGTAACAGGATATACATTGTTGAAAGTGAAATTGTCAGGGCAGGTCGCCCGGGCATAACGGAAGACCGGGAGAAGGGGACCTTCTCCCGGTATACGATCAGGGAGCGAAGACGCGATGTCTCATTTGAATTACAACCATCTTTACTACTTCTGGCACGTCTACAAACAGGGCTCGGTGGTGGGGGCCGCAGAGGCGCTCTATCTGACGCCGCAGACCATTACCGGGCAAATTAAAGCCCTGGAAGAGCGTCTGCAGGGCAAACTCTTTAAGCGTAAAGGCCGCGGGATAGAACCAACGGAGCTGGGCGAGCTGGTATTTCGCTATGCGGACAAGATGTTCACCCTCAGCCAGGAGATGCTGGATATCGTCAACTACCGCAAGGAGTCGAACCTGCTCTTTGACGTAGGCGTGGCGGACGCGCTGTCGAAACGGCTGGTGAGCGGCGTGCTGGATGCCGCCGTGGTGGAAGATGAGCAAATTCATCTGCGTTGCTTCGAGTCCACCCATGAGATGCTGCTTGAGCAGCTGAGCCAGCACAAGCTGGATATGATTATTTCGGACTGCCCGATTGACTCCACGCAGCAGGAGGGGCTGTTCTCGGTGAAGATTGGCGAATGCGGTGTCAGCTTCTGGTGCATCAATCCGCCGCCGGAAACACCGTTCCCGGCGTGCCTGGAGGAGCGTCGCCTGCTGGTGCCAGGCAGACGTTCAATGCTGGGACGTAAACTGCAAAACTGGTTTAACTCCCAGGGGCTGAAGGTGGAGATCCTCGGAGAGTTCGACGACGCGGCGCTGATGAAGGCTTTTGGCGAAGCGCATAACGCTATCTTTGTCGCACCGACGCTGTACGCGCACGATCTCTATTCGGCGAAGGGCATTACGGAGATTGGCAGGGTCGATAACGTGATGGAGGAGTATCACGCCATATTCGCCGAAAGAATGATTCAGCATCCGGCGGTGCAGCGCATCTGCAACCGGGACTACGCGGCGTTGTTTACGCCACCGGCACTCTGAAGGCATAAAAAAACCCGCGTTAAGCGGGTTCTTTAAACAAGCAACAACAAGTAGCGATTAAGCCAGTTTGTTGATCTGCGCGGTCAGGTTTGCTTTATGACGCGCTGCTTTGTTTTTGTGGATCAGACCTTTAGCAGCCTGACGATCCACGATTGGTTGCATTTCGTTAAATGCGTTCTGCGCTGCAGCTTTGTCGCCAGCTTCGATTGCTGCGTATACTTTCTTGATGAAGGTACGCATCATAGAGCGACGGCTTGCGTTGTGCTTACGAGCCTTCTCAGACTGTACGGCACGTTTCTTAGCTGATTTGATATTAGCCAAGTCCAACTCCCAAATATGATCTATGTGGACAATTCAAAGGCCGAGGAATATGCCCTCTCTGCCTTCTTTTGTCAATGGATTTGTGCAAATAAGCGCCGTTAATTAGCGACGCTTCGTTACGTAGTGATGGCGCAGGATTCTACCAGCTTGTCTTCCGTGAATACAGCCTTTCGGCATAAAAAACGCTGTTCGCGAGCAGATTTTTTCGCTGTGAAAGGTCAGCATGATGAAATCATTACGGCTTTCTGTTTTGTGTGAACAATCGCCGGTTAACCTTAACCGCTGTACAAGGTATACTTTGGCGATTTTCACTGTTTTGAGCCAGACATGAAGCTGATACGCGGCATACATAATCTCAGCAAAGCCCCGCACGGGTGCGTGCTGACCATTGGTAATTTCGACGGCGTGCATCGTGGTCATCAGGCGCTGTTGCAGGGATTGCGTAAAGAAGGGGAGGCGCGTGGCCTGCCCGTTGTAGTGATGATTTTCGAGCCACAGCCGCTGGAGCTGTTTGCAGGTGAAAAATCTCCTGCCCGCCTGACTCGCCTTCGCGAGAAGCTGCGCTATCTGGCCGAGTCTGGCGTGGACTACGTACTGTGCGTACGTTTCGACCGTCGCTTTGCCGCGCTGACAGCACAAAACTTCGTCAGCGACCTGTTGGTTAAGCAGCTTGGCGTGCAGTTTCTCGCCGTGGGCGATGATTTCCGCTTTGGCGCTGGTCGTCAGGGTGATTTCTTGCTATTACAGAAGGCTGGCCTGGAGTACGGGTTTGACGTCACCAGCGCCATGACGTTCTGCGAAGGCGGCGTTCGCGTCAGCAGCACGGCGGTTCGCCAGGCGCTGGCTAATGACGAACTGGAGACAGCAGCAAACCTGCTGGGGCATCCGTTCACCATTTCAGGCCGCGTGGTGCATGGCGATGCGCTTGGGCGTACCATCGGCTTCCCGACGGCGAATATCCCGCTGCGCCGCCAGGTCTCCCCGGTAAAAGGGGTTTACGCGGTAGAAGTGACTGGCCTTGGCGATAAGCCCTTTTACGGCGTCGCTAACATTGGCACGCGTCCTACTGTCGCCGGTGTGCGTCAACAGTTAGAAGTACACCTCCTGGACGTTGTAATGGACCTCTACGGTCGCCATATAGATGTGATACTGCGTAAAAAGATACGCAACGAACAGCGATTTGCCTCGCTGGATGAACTAAAAGCGCAAATTGCGCGAGATGAATTGACGGCCCGTGAGTTTTTTGGGCTATAAAACCGGCTTTAATGCCTACGTGATAAATACGGAACCGAGAATCTGATGAGTGACTTTAAATCAACCCTGAATTTGCCGGAAACAGGGTTCCCGATGCGCGGCGATCTCGCTAAGCGCGAACCGGGAATGCTGGCGCGTTGGACCGATGATGACCTGTACGGCATCATTCGTGCAGCCAAAAAAGGCAAAAAAACCTTCATTCTGCATGATGGCCCTCCCTATGCGAATGGCAGCATTCATATTGGTCACTCGGTTAACAAGATTCTGAAAGACATTATCGTGAAGTCTAAAGGCCTCACGGGGTTCGACTCGCCGTACGTTCCGGGCTGGGACTGCCACGGCCTGCCGATCGAACTGAAAGTTGAGCAAGAGTTCGGTAAACCAGGCGAGAAATTCACCGCCGCTGAATTCCGCGCGAAATGCCGCGAATACGCCGCCACTCAGGTTGACGGTCAGCGTGCTGACTTTATCCGTCTGGGCGTGCTGGGCGACTGGTCGCACCCGTACCTGACCATGGATTTCAAAACCGAAGCCAATATCATCCGTGCGCTGGGTAAAATCATCGGTAACGGCCACCTGCATAAAGGCGCGAAGCCGGTGCACTGGTGCGTGGACTGCCGTTCTGCGCTAGCTGAAGCGGAAGTTGAGTATTACGACAAAACCTCGCCGTCTATCGACGTCGCTTTCGAAGCGGTCGATCAGGATGCCATCAAAGGTAAATTCGGTCTGCCTGGCGTAAACGGCCCGATCTCGCTGGTGATCTGGACCACCACCCCGTGGACCCTGCCAGCCAACCGTGCGATCTCCCTCTCCAGTGAGTTCGACTACGCGCTGGTGCAGATTGATGGCCGCGCGGTAATCCTGGCGAAAGATCTGGTGGAGAGCGTGCTGAAGCGTGCGAACATCACCGAGTACACCGTGCTGGGCACCGTGAAAGGGGATGCGCTGGAACTGATGCGCTTCAAACACCCGTTCCTCGATTTCGATGTGCCTGCGATCCTGGGCGATCACGTAACGCTGGACGCCGGTACCGGTGCGGTTCATACCGCCGGTGGCCACGGTCCTGACGACTACAACATCAGCCTGAAATACGGTCTGGAAATCGCTAACCCGGTGGGTCCGGACGGCTCTTACCTGCCTGGCACCTACCCGGCGCTGGACGGTATCAACGTCTTTAAAGCCAACGACATCATCGTTGACATCCTGCGCACCAGCGGCGCGCTGCTGCACGTTGAGAAAATGCAGCACAGCTATCCGTGCTGCTGGCGCCACAAGACGCCTATCATCTTCCGTGCGACCCCGCAGTGGTTCATCAGCATGGATCAGAAAGGCCTGCGCGCGCAGTCGCTGAAAGAGATCAAAGGCGTGCAGTGGATCCCGGACTGGGGCCAGGCGCGTATCGAATCCATGGTGGCTAACCGTCCTGACTGGTGTATCTCCCGTCAGCGTACCTGGGGCGTGCCAATGTCTCTGTTCGTGCATAAAGAGACGCAGGAGCTGCATCCGAATACGCTGGAGCTGATGGAAGAAGTGGCGAAGCGCGTCGAAGTTGACGGTATACAGGCGTGGTGGGATCTTGACGCCCGCGACATCCTGGGCGCGGACGCAGACAACTACGAAAAAGTGCCTGACACCCTGGACGTGTGGTTCGACTCCGGGTCAACCCACTCTTCCGTTGTGGACGTGCGTCCTGAGTTTGCCGGTCACGCCGCCGATATGTATCTGGAAGGGTCTGACCAGCACCGCGGCTGGTTCATGTCATCGCTGATGATCTCCACCGCGATGAAAGGTAAAGCGCCATACCGCCAGGTACTGACTCACGGTTTCACCGTCGATGGTCAGGGCCGTAAGATGTCCAAATCTATCGGCAACACCGTTTCTCCGCAGGACGTGATGAACAAACTGGGCGCGGACATTCTGCGTCTGTGGGTGGCATCAACCGACTACACCGGTGAAATGGCCGTTTCTGATGAAATCCTGAAACGTGCCGCCGACAGCTATCGTCGTATCCGTAATACCGCGCGCTTCCTGCTGGCGAACCTTAACGGTTTCGATCCGGCGAAAGACATGGTGAAACCGGAAGAGATGGTGGTTCTCGACCGCTGGGCGGTTGGCTGTGCGAAAGCCGCGCAGGAAGATATCCTGAAAGCCTACGAGTCTTACGACTTCCACGAAGTGGTGCAGCGCCTGATGCGCTTCTGCTCCATCGAGATGGGCTCGTTCTACCTCGACATCATCAAAGACCGCCAGTACACCGCGAAAGCGGACAGCGTGGCGCGTCGCAGCTGCCAGACTGCGCTGTTCCACATCGCAGAAGCGCTGGTGCGCTGGATGGCACCAATCATGTCCTTCACCGCAGACGAGATCTGGGGCTACCTGCCGGGCGACCGCGAGAAGTATGTCTTCACCGGCGAGTGGTACGAAGGTCTGTTCGATCTCTCCAGCACCGAAGCGATGAACGATGCCTTCTGGGACGAACTGCTGAAAGTGCGTGGCGAAGTGAACAAGGTTATCGAGCAGGCGCGTGCTGATAAGAAAGTCGGTGGCTCTCTGGAAGCGACAGTGACCCTGTACGCAGAACCTGAGCTGGCGGCCAAGCTGACGGCGCTGGGCGATGAATTACGATTTGTCCTGTTGACCTCCGGTGCGAAAGTTGCGGATTATGCCGGGGCGCCTGCTGATGCACAGCAGAGTGAACTGCTCAAAGGGCTGAAAGTCGCGCTGAGCAAAGCCGACGGTGAGAAGTGCCCGCGTTGCTGGCATTACACCACCGATATCGGCCAGGTGGCGGAACACGCAGAAATCTGCGGACGCTGTGTCAGCAACGTCGCCGGTGATGGCGAAAAACGTAAGTTTGCCTGATGAGTAAACCATTAAGTTCAACAGGACTGCGCTGGCTGTGGCTGGTTGTGGTGGTGCTGATTATCGATCTGGGCAGCAAATTCCTGATCCTCCAGAACTTCGCTCTGGGGGAGACGGTTTCCCTGTTCCCGTCCCTTAATCTGCATTACGCGCGCAACTACGGCGCGGCGTTCAGTTTCCTTGCTGACAGCGGTGGCTGGCAGCGCTGGTTCTTCGCGGGTAGCGCAATGGGTATCTGCGTGGTGCTGGCGGTGATGATGTACCGTTCAAAGGCCACGCAGAAGCTGAATAACATCGCCTACGCGCTGATCATTGGCGGTGCGTTAGGCAACCTGTTTGACCGCCTGTGGCACGGCTTCGTGGTCGATATGATCGACTTCTACGTCGGCGACTGGCACTTCGCCACCTTTAACCTGGCCGATAGCGCAATTTGTGTCGGTGCGGCGTTAATCGTGCTGGAAGGCTTCTTGCCGAAACCGGCCGCGAAAGAGCAGGTGTAAGCATTAATGCCGGGTCGCGTGCAGCGATTCCGGCCTATAAAATTTGTGGCCTCCTGTTTGCCGGGTAAACGAAGCGCCACCCGGCAAACAGGCACCCCAAAACAAGCGAGCAATGTGCATGTCTAAATCCGTACAGAGCAACAGCGCAGTCCTCGTTCACTTCACGCTGAAGCTGGACGATGGCTCAACGGCCGAGTCTACCCGTAACAACGGCAAACCTGCCCTGTTCCGTCTTGGCGATACCTCACTGTCTGAAGGTCTTGAGCAACAGCTGCTGGGCCTGAAAGAGGGCGAGAAGAAGGTCTTTTCGCTGGAGCCGGATGCGGCGTTTGGCGTGCCAAGCCCGGACCTGATCCAGTATTTCTCGCGCCGTGAGTTTATGGACGCGGGCGAGCCGGAAATCGGGGCTATCATGCTCTTTACCGCTATGGACGGCAGCGAAATGCCTGGCGTGATCCGTGAAATCAACGGCGATTCTATCACCGTCGACTTCAACCATCCGCTTGCCGGGCGTACCGTTCATTTTGATGTAGAAGTGCTGGAGATCGATCCGGCACTGGAGGCCTGAAATGCAGATCCTGTTGGCTAACCCGCGCGGTTTCTGCGCCGGTGTAGACCGCGCTATCAGCATTGTTGAAAACGCGCTGGAAATTTACGGCGCGCCAATTTACGTGCGTCATGAAGTGGTGCATAACCGCTACGTGGTCGACAGCCTGCGCGAGCGCGGTGCCATCTTTATCGAGCAGATCAGCGAAGTGCCGGACGGCGCGATCCTGATCTTCTCCGCCCACGGCGTGTCCCAGGCGGTGCGTAACGAAGCGAAAAGCCGTGAACTGACCGTTTTCGATGCAACCTGTCCGCTGGTGACCAAGGTGCATATGGAAGTGGCGCGCGCCAGCCGTCGCGGTGAAGAGTCGATTCTGATTGGTCACGCGGGCCACCCGGAAGTCGAGGGCACCATGGGCCAGTATAGTAACCCGGAAGGGGGCATGTATCTGGTCGAGTCGCCGGACGATGTGCTGACGCTTAACGTCAAAAACGAAGCCCGGCTGTCGTTTATGACCCAGACGACGCTCTCCGTGGACGACACCTCAGACGTGATTGACGCGCTGCGTCAGCGCTTCCCGAAGATCGTCGGGCCGCGTAAAGATGATATCTGCTACGCCACCACCAACCGTCAGGAAGCGGTGCGCGCGCTGGCTGAACAGGCGGATGTGGTGCTGGTGGTCGGCTCGAAAAACTCCTCTAACTCTAACCGTCTGGCCGAGCTGGCCCAGCGTATGGGGAAAGCGGCGTTTCTGATCGACGACGCGACGGATATCCAGGAAGCGTGGGTGAAAAATGCAGCCTGTGTTGGCGTCACGGCCGGGGCTTCCGCGCCGGATATCCTTGTGCAGAATGTCATCACCCGACTGCAGGAACTCGGCGGCGGCGAAGCGGTTCCGCTGGAAGGGCGCGAAGAGAACATTGTCTTCGAAGTGCCGAAAGAGTTGCGCATCGATGCGCGCGAAGTCGAGTAACTGAGTTTTAATGAATGCAAAGCCAGGCCCGGTGCCTGGCTTTTTTGATCCACGGCGCAATTCCGGCACGGCATCAAAAGGTTAATCGATTAATCTGCTATGCTTTTCAGGCTGTTCTCCTCGGGCCGGAGACACATATGAAACCTGACATTATCCAGCCACCGCAGGTGGACTGGCAGACCGGCGCGTTCGCGCAGGGTCATATCCTGCGTAAAACGACGCGCATTGCCGATCTGGCTGGCGTGTTTGCCTGCACCGACGCCTGGCAGAACGGCGACCCGCAACAGCCCGTTTACGACGTGGAAATCCTCGACGGTAAGACGGTCGAAGGCAGCCTGTTCACAGGCGTAACCCATCTTCAGCCCGGAAAAGTCGGCAATGAATTCTTTATGACCCGCGGCCACTTCCACGCGCGCCGGGAGCAGGGG
>Ga0209795_10000535_pt1 | contig 28529 bp, 37 predicted proteins | sample AgamicOrMarz_FD_187166 | JGI IMG/M metagenome (GOLD analysis project Ga0209795, IMG submission 187166) | Agave microbial communities from Guanajuato, Mexico - Or.Ma.rz (SPAdes) (version 2) | ecosystem: Host-associated > Plants > Phyllosphere > Phylloplane/Leaf | place: Guanajuato, Mexico...
ACATAATACATGCCCTGGGGGAATCGATCTTCTTGCTTTTTTACTTTCAAAATGGACATCTGTGAATATAGGGTTCCTCCTTCTTCTCATAGATACTTCTATTGTTTTGATTGGCTTATGTATAGTTGGAGACAAAACCCTTATCTATTCACTCATCACAGTAGGAGGAGTGTCCGTAACGGCAGGTATACTAACTTCATTTAGGTCTGTTATTTACTTACGATAGAGATAAAGTAGTGTACATAGGACACTGCCTTATTTCTACGGTTTGAATAAATCTTATGTAATTTCTTATTAGGGGAAATATTTTACTAACTAAATACTATGTAAATTGCACACGAACACATTTAAAAATCTTCACTGGTAAGTTTGTACAAAGAGTCCGTCATCTTCTAGCCATTCGGCTAAAAAGATAGATTTATACTCAGTTATCCTTTGAGATGAGAGTTGAGCTTTTAACCACTCTTCATTAAAACCTAAATCTTTTACTTCATCCCATAAGACTTCGCCGTCCCGTATAAGGGTAACAGGAACGTAAACTGGTTTTACAGGCATATTAAACTCTTCTTGGGTAGTTTTTTGATATTTGGTCTTCTTTAGAATGCTAATCGAGCCATTTGCTTCTAAATAACAAAAAGCAACTTCTCGAATAGAGAAAGTTTCACTTTGTCGAAGTAGGCTTTGCAGCTGATTAATGTTCATTCGATTTTTTCTTAACTCTTCTCGATCAACTATCCCGTTTTTAATAAGAGCAGAGGGTTTTCCTTCGACAATGCCACGAAATGATAAATATTTTTGCCCAAGGTACTCAACTATAAAAAGTAAAAGAGCCCATAATCCCATGGAGTAAATAATATAGAAAACACCAATTTGATGATCATATAATGCGTTTCCTAATAATTCACCGAGTACTATAGAGGCAATAAAAGTGAAGGGAGTAATTTGATTAATAATCTTTTTCCCTACAAACTTGACGATGATAAAAAGGAGAAAAAATCCGGTAATAATTTCTATGGTTAGGTACATGATTTTCATATTATAGATGCTCCGATCTCACTCTATGCATTATAAGTTTATTTGTTTTTACTTACTATTGCTTATAATACAAATTTGTAACACATTTATACCTGTATAAAGATTTAGTTTCAAATAAGAAAACCCTTCAATAGAGAATATATTTTACTTGGATCCATACAGAATATACATTTATTGACAATTCGTTAAGGAAACGCCTTTCAATGGGCGACTCTAACTTGCTGTATCCCGTCGGAGAAGCGTTACATTAAGTTTTCAAATTGGCGTTACAATATGTAGCTTCGCAAGACCTGTATCTTCAAGTTACGATTTTAGCTTTATTAATCAGGGTTACATGTTATTTTTCCATATCTCAATGCATCATAAATAGCACGCCCATCACTTGAAGTTGTCTCTGAAAATTTTATGGGCAGTAGCGAGAAGACAATATAATAAACAGAAAAATAGACAAACTGGTAAGAAAAGAGACTTGCTGAAAGGATGTCAGCCATAACTAAACCATTTATAAGGAAAATAGCAGCTAAATTAGCAAGGGCACCTCCAGCATAGACACATGCATGGGTAAATCGGTTATCGTATTTTAGTTTTTCATATACACAAAAAGAATCTAAAAAGTAGACTGATTTTATTTTAATTTTTCTCCATTTAAAAATGGTTTTTCCCTTTCCAATGGTAAAATCCACTCTCCCTCCGAAAAAAATTGCCATGATAGAATGACCTAATTGGTGAACTAGAGATACAAGTGGCAGTACAAGTAAGAAGGAAAACAAGAACTTAGGCATATCACTGAATCCAAACACACTTCCATCTCCTTTATTATGAAATGATTTACTAAATGGTTAACTTATTAAGGTAGATAAATTCTTATTAACAGTGAACAGATTTTCCCAACAAAGAATGTGCCTTTTTGATCGTATGTATAATCCTTCGTTTGGCACTTCGAAAGGACTTTAATCAAAGTATAGGACCAATCGTTTTTTACTAAAGCAGTAGTGAAAGTGATTAATAATCTTTGAGCTTTGCTATGAAGAAAATCTTCATTTTATTTTTAAACATTCTCCATAACAATAAACGACCCTATGTATCGTAAACTAAGTTACTAAGGTCGCTTATGCTATACTCTGATTTATTATTTTTTTATCTTTTTCTTTATAACAAAACATTAGGCTTTTCATTAAGCTTCTGACGGAATTTCGCTCTCATGATTAAGTTGATCGAATAAATAAGTAAGGTAAGAATCTAATTCGAATTGATTATCTTCAACAAAACCATCTAACACAGACTTACTTTCTTCTCTCATCTTTAGTCCCTCCAATTTATGTTTTTTAATTTATTTTGCGTGATGACCATGATTCTTTTTTTGGCCCATTTTTCGTAAAATAAAACTTACAATTAGCACTAAAATGATAGATCCAATAATGGCTGGGATGATTGCAAAGCCACCAACGACTGGTCCCCAACTTCCCAAGATCAGACTACCTAACCAAGAGCCAATAAAACCTGCGATAATATTACCGATAATACCTCCAGGAACGTCACGTCCTGTAAGTAAACCAGCGAGCCAACCAATAATTCCACCTACGATTAGCATCCATAGAATTTCCATACATCATTCTCTCCTTTTAAAATAGTTAGTTGACTTTACCCTCGATTAAAACTCATTAACCCTGTTATTTTTTTCCTTACTCAATAGGATTATATAGCTATATTCACGCTCTGTTTTATTCTTTTGGACACATTCCAATATTCTCGTCCATTCCAGGGAAAGAATAGACCACTTGGACAACTCCTAGCATATAAAAGCCCATTACTTCTTGCATAATCAGCTAACCCTTACCTACTGCGGTAAGGGTTCTTTGTTATTTTTTTGAGTGGACAGGCAAGCTTACTGCAATAGCTACATAGTATCTAAAGAATTACGACTTCATTACCTAATCAGTAGCTAGTTCAGTAACGTTACCGCGTTAATACAAGCTGTATACGCCTCGTGAAGCCCTTCATCGAATCTGTAAGGGAGCTGAGCCGAAGAGGCGAAGGAAGCGACCGGATGCGTTGAGCCAAAATAATTCATACCTGAAAGGCAAAAAATTAAAAAAATGAAAGAAGGTACCAACATGAGAAAAACACAAAGGTTTTCTTTTCGAAAAATCTTTCCTCCATATCCCAAACCATCTCTCACGAGACCTCGTCCCTTCAAGACGTATTCCTTTGTCCCATTTAGTCCACTCTCCCTGCTTGACCCCACCATTCTGACCATAGGAGGCATTGTGTTAGGAATTTCCATTATTGAACGGATATTAGAGCGATGGGGTGTGATTGATCTTGTGGATCAGTTTGCGAAAGTGATGCGCTTTGTCTTGCCTGTTACCTTCTATAGCGCCTTGATTTACTTTTTTGCAACCTTTATGTTTTGAGGAGGAATGTTCATGTTTGAAAAACTAAAGCTACGTGGCCAATTGATAAAAGCATTTCGTACAGCAGAAATTTATCGGACCATAAAGCGTGGGGATCGTACCTCCTATCAATTTCCGAAGATCCATCGAATTGACCATCAGCACACCTACACTCGGTATGCTTTTTCTTTACTGAATGGCATTGATCCTGAACTTTTAAGTAAAAGAAGATGGGCATTACGTCAAGTATTAGGCAGCAACATTGAAGTAAATGGCAGCTTAAAGAATTTTAGTATCACGGTCCATCATAAAAACCTACCTAAGATGCTTACCTACAACTACGAAGCCATTCATCCTCATATTGAGAAAATGGATCTTCCCGTATGCATTGGTCAAGATATCTATGGAAACCCCGTTTCATGGGATTTTGCCGACTTAGAAACCTTATTGATTTCTGGCGAAATTGGAGCCGGAAAAAGTAGTCTCATGCGGGTTATCCTCACAACATGGGTGAAATATACATCGCCTGATGATCTACGATTAGTATTAGTCGATCTCAAACGAGCTGATTTAGGCTTGTTTCATGGGAATGAGCATGTAGAGGCGCTTTGCTTCGAGGCCAAGGATATGAGAAAACCTTTTGCTTTATTACGAGCTGAAATGTATCGAAGAGGCGATTTACTGTTAGAGCATGGGGTCACACATATTAGGAGGCTCCCTTTTAAGCTGCCTCGGATTGTCGTAGTTGTAGATGAGATGAGCATCATCAAGAGAGAAACGGATCTTGTAGAGATGATCCAACAGTTTGCCAGCCAAGGTAGAGCACTAGGTGTTCATACGATTATTGCGATGCAGCGTCCAGATGCCGATTTGTTGAATTCAGCACTAAAAGCAAACTTACGTGTTCGGATCTCTGGAAGGCAAGCCGATGCAATAAATGCGAAAGTAGCCGGAGTAATCGGTGCAGAAGAAATTGATGCTGCAGCCAGGGGGCGCATGAAAATTAAAATTGATGAGGTCAAAGAGTTTCAAGCCTTTTTCTTAGATGAAGGAGCTTGTAAGGAAATACTCTCGCCTTATAAAACGCTCGTGAAAGATCCTGAACCAGAACTAGAAGTGGCATCACAATCCATCTTTGGATTATTAGAGAAGGAGGAGCAGCGATGAGTTTTCGGTTATCTCAGCGTGATAAAGACATCATAGCGTTTATTAACCAGTTTAGAGCTGTGGATCGAGACTCATTAGTTGACCTATTCTTTAAACAACTTAAATCGCCCGTAAATGCATGTAATAGTGTAATGGTACGTTTATATCGATTAGGGGTAATTGAACGCACACAGCAGTACTCTCCGACGGTCTACTTACCTGTAGACGCCAAAATTAAAAAGAACTCGCAAAAAATTCTTCATTTCCTTTCAATTCTAGATGTATATAAGCAAATGTGTACGTATAGTATGCCTAAGAATATCGTTGTGGAAGATAAGCCCACTGGACGAAAAGGAGGCATTGAGCCGGATCTCTTTTGTATCTTTAAAGGATCTCCTTTCTGGATTGAAATTCAGAGAAATCAGTATTCCGAACAGAAAATGCAGGCGAAGATTAACCTCTATGAGGAGTTTTTCTTTTCGGATGAATGGAAAGCGTTACATTGGCAGCCAGAGGAACGAGCAGCCATCTTCCCTTCTGTTATTTTAATTACTCCTGTGCACTATGCCGTATCTTCAGAACATATTCGTATCATACAAATAGCAAGTATTCATGAATTGATGGAGAAGTATAAGAGTACTGGGAAGCAACAAAGAGATGGAAGACCAAAAACGTCGCCTTCTTCTGGGGGAATTAAAATTAATCTCACATAAGACGAAGATATAAAAAGCTACCTCAGCAATAAGCGAGATAGCTTTTTATATGGATTGCTAATTATAAAGTACCAAAATATAATCGCAAGTAAACAATAGCACATTTTTGCCATAAGGACTAATTGCTAGGTAAACTGTCATATGTATAAAAGGTAGCCTTTTTATACACCTTTCCTTTACGCACACCTGTAGAAATCACAGTTATATTAAGGTTGTATAAAAAGCTGCATATCCGATTAAAGGCACCCATGAGAGAACCCTTTTCCTGTAAGGGTTCTTTTGCTTTCTTGGTTCCTTGAAGAGACATTATGGTAACTATAAGTAAAGATGTTCTTTATCCTGCTGAAAATTAAGAAAAGAATAATTTAGAAAAGGAAATGCAATACTCAAGATAAATACATCTAATTAGGAGGCATCGATGGTTAAGCGTAATGTAAGGTTGTCAAGTCCGGAAATTGGAGGGTTATGGGGAGTTTATATCCAAGAAACAATGTCTACTTGTTTGTTAAAGTATTTTCTTCATCATCTACAAGATCAAGATATAAAGCCCATTTTAGAAAAGGCTTTACGTATCTCTCAAGCACACCTAAACCAAATTAAAGATATTTTTTCTAAGGAAAATATACCTTTACCTGATGGGTTTACGGAAAAGGATATTAATTTATCAGCTCCTCCCCTTTTTTATGATCTTTTTGCTTTGAGTTTTGTCTACTCGATGAATCGTATGTCGATGGTTAACTTAGGGTTTGCTACTTCTACTGTTGCTCGGGCAGATGTTCTTGTTTTCTTCACTCAGGCGTTGAATCAAGCTGCAGATCTCTATGCAGAATCCACTACTTTAATGTTATCTAAAGGTATTTACGATCGACCACCTATGATTACCTATCCTGAGAAAGTTGAATATATAAAAAAACAATCTTATATAGTAACAATCATGGGAAAAAAGAGACCTTTAAATGCGGTCGAACTTACTGAAATATTCTTCAATATTGAGCGTAACTATTTCTCGGTGTTACTTTGTATGGGCTTATTACAAGTGATCAAAGACAAAGAAATTAAAAGTTATATAAAAGATGGAATGGAAATATCAGAAAAACAAATTAATTTCTTTAATGATCTTTTAAAGGAAGAAGAACTTCTTGGCACGGTTCCTGTTAGTATGGAAGTAACGAATTCAACCGTTTCTCCCTTCTCCGATAAGCTTATCGTTGCGCTTTTTCATTTTTTGAATTCCATTGATGTGACACTTATTGGACATGCTTTATCTTTATCTATGAGGCTGGATTTAGCTACTTATTATAGTAAAGTAATTGGAGAAATATTAATGTATGCTGAAAAGGGATTTAATATTATGGTCAACCGACAGTGGCTAGAACAACCGCCTCAGGCACCAAATAGAAAGGCTTTAAAAGGAGAGTAACCCAATTAATTAAAAGCTTCTAGTTGATAATGGTGCATAATACATTAAAAATTATTTATATAAAGATGCTTCAATAAGCCCTTATTAAAAGGGCTTTTTTGTATGCAACAATAAGGAACACTATATTGATTTAGGTGACATAGGATATTATGCCATCTAAAAACGAGGCTTATTATAGACAACCCTTTTTTCAATCTAAAAGAGGTTATTCTCCTTGTAATTGGGTATATAATCCTAAAAAGATAATGAAAGGAAGGAAAAAAATACGATGAAACATCTAAAGGCTCTTGTTATAAAATTTGTAATGAGCGCTGTAGTCTTAGATATAGTGCTTACAGGCATTTATAATTATGATTTTAGTGACAGCTTGCTGATCAGTTTGATCCTTACAGTTGTCACTTACGCCCTTGGCGATTTGTTAGTATATCGAAATGCTGCTGATGACTCAGACTACAAAAAACGAAACATTATCGCTACAATTTCTGATCTTATTTTATCTTTTTTAGTCATCTGGATAATGGGCGCATCTCTTTTTGGAAATACCAGCACTATTATTCAGGGCTCTATAGTATCAGCAATTGTTATAACCATTGGTGAATGGTTCTTCCATAAGTATCTAGATAAACATGTTCTTAACACTGATAATTATAGAGATACCGATACGACATATAATAAATAACTTATTGATAAGAGAAGCAATCATCAAGAGTATATAAATTAGTAAAAAGAGCCGTATGATAATAAACGGCTCTTTTTTAATTTTGTGAGGTGTGATTATGATAATTAAGAGTTCATACTATATACAAAAAAGACCATCTCTTCCCAGGCAAAAGAGATGGTCTTTTTCTGTAAGTTGAATTAACAGTAGTCATTAGATGATGCTGTATTGCACCTTGTTTAGTTTGCTCAAAACCTCAATAATAATTCTTTAAATTTACTTTTTTCTACACTAAACCTTAATTAATTATATAAAAGGACTTATATTGCAGGAAATGAGAAGAAATATGTTGAATAAATAGTATCAATTTCTCATGTACTGTTATTGAGTGTTGAAATCTAATAAATCTGAATGAGGAAGGTTGGAGGAAGCGTGTGCTAGAAGAAGAGAATAAGCTTGGTCAGGAATGGATTAGTCTTATTAAAGAAGCTTATCAATTAGGTCTTTCAATTGTAGAAATAAAAGAATTTATATATTCAAATCTAAAAGAGCCTATTTCTAAATGATGTAGTCTCTTTTTTTAAAAAAAGCTCATTATCTAAACCTTAAAAATAGTTTATTACTCAGTGACCTCTTTTTCCCCAGTACTTATTATTTTATACAGAGCTATAGATGTAGTCTCTGCATCAGTAAAACGTTCAATCTCACCCGTTTCAACATTCCTCAATTGAAAGGTCTTTAGTTCTTTAGAATAGCTAAGGGAGAAGGTATTATGTACACTATAAATGGTATGAATAATTTCACTATCTTCATACTGTAATAAAGTTTCTAACATCTTTTTGATTTTAATTATTGTCATCTATCATCGAACCCCCTTCTCACTATTTAAAGAAATGTTGCGAATTAAAGTTTAATCTATTTTAACATAGGGTATATTTATAAGTTATTACCTCCAATAATTGAAATAAAGATTTCAAAAATGAAATAAATTTGTAAAAAAACAAAAGAATGTAATTTTTCATGGAGATTAGATGTTATATGACAAACGCAACATAGGTAGAAACTATGGATATATATGGCACAAAAGATGGATATAAAATACATGTTTTTAGGGTAAAAATATAAAAATTCTTATTTAAAATTGATATTTTGAGGAGGTAGGAGTTATCTGAAGTTGAGTAGTGCATCTAGATTCAAAATGCGAATTTATAGCCCTCAGGAAGGACTTAAGGACCTTTATCAGTTTAAAAAAACAAAAGAGGGTTGGACGTTTGAAAACTATAGATATAAGGGTGAAGTAGATAAAGGCGGTAATCCTTTGTTTTATAAAGCCCTTCTTACTGAATCCATTTCCTATCCAAACTATCTAGAGACTTATATTTCTAGTGCATGGGAGAATGTTAATACGTTAAATAAAGAACAAGTTCAGAACATTTTTGATGAACTATCTAAATGGGTATCTGCTAGCGAACATGACCTTAATTAACCCTTTATCATGTTGAAAAAAATAGTACGACCATGGATATATTCAGATTTAAAGATTCATTATAAAAGCTCTGTTGGTTTTATCTAAAAACATATCTAATATCGTTAGTACAAAGAAGGAAGACGTTCGTTTATATACAAAGACTGAGAATGAAAATTGATAATAATTCATTTAGGGATACTAACTAAGGATAACAATAATCAATAAACAAATAAGGGGTGTATTCAAAATGGAAACTATTTATAATCAGAGAGAGAAAATGACCGATTTTATTAGAGACAACAAACAGAATTTCCAGGATAAACTCTTATCTGAGGCGGTTAACGTAGCATCTAAAATTAACGACATTTTAGAAACTGGAAATATTGATCTTTTGAAAAATGCTCAAAAGTTATCTCTATATGTCGTAGAACAAAAAGAAGAACAACTCGTTGCTTTCGCTCAACAAGAAGGGATAGCCTGGGCAGAGCATGCCTTAACTCTTGCTTTCAAACTAGAATGGGTACAGGCCATTAGGCGAACGTTATGGCATTTTCTCTATCAATATGATCGAATAAATAACCATTTTAATGGTCGTGAAGAATTTTATGCGTTAGAGAAGCGTATCAATGATAGGATTGATCAATTTCTTAACACTTTTCTCATTAGTTATTCCAAGTATAAAGATGAATTAATTGCCTCCCAAAGGGACTTAGTTGAACATCTATCGGTGCCTATTATACCACTTAGCCAATCTGTAGCTGTACTACCATTGATCGGAATGATTGACCTCAATCGTATCCAAACGATTGAGGAAAAAGTGTTGATGGGCATCTCAGATTTAAAGATTCAAACATTAATTATAGACCTGTCTGGAATTGCTAACATGGAGATGCATGTTATTGACCATTTCCAAAAAATATTAACTGGCATTTCAATGATGGGAAGTCAAGCCATTCTCACAGGTTTACGTGCTGACCTAGTTAGGACAATGATTCACTCAGGAATTTCCTTTGAGGACAAAGCAGCAGCAAAAGGGACGTTACAGCAAACATTAAAAGAATATTTAGAACAGAAAAGACTCTAGAAGGAATAGAGAAATTCACCTTACAGACAGAAATGAAAATGAGTTTGTGAAAAATAAATCAGTATCCAGAAAAGCCTTATAGTAAGACATAAGGCTTTTTGTGCATAGAAAATTCATAATGTTAATGAACTCTGTTAAGGGACTCCTATCTACCTTTAAAATCCCGTTATGATAGAAAAAATAGTACAAGATATAGACAAGTTACACCATCCATTAAAAATATAAGGCAAATAGGGCATGTTTGTTTGGTGAAAAATTAAATTTTAATTGTAAAAAGCCAAAGTTTTTCTAGAAATTTATCCAAAAGTTAGCCATAAATTATTTTTGATGGGGATTAGAAGATGCACCTAACAATCGTTTTTCAGCTCTCATTTTGTGACCACATAAAGGACATTTTTGTTGATTTTCATAAGAGAAGTTTTTTCTCATCCAACCATTACACTTTTCTGACTCACATTCCCAAATTTCTGTTTGTTCTTTTGGTAAGGGCTCTTCATCTTTCCTCCTATGGTTATAATACATAACTACATCATCCCTCCTCCTAAATAGTATACCTTCTAAAAAAGAAATAGTAGAAACCATATCTTTCTAAATTAAATTACTCTTTGCAGACACTATAAGAATTTATAAATACATGTAAGCATGGATAAAATAAGGCATGGATTGATCTTGTACAAATGCGTTAGAACAAGACTTTCATTAATAATAACATTGACTTACATTGCAGAAATGAATAAGCAACATCTCAATTTATCGTTTCTGAATTAAATAAGAGAAGGAGCACGAAACCCTTGAAAAAGTTTTCTGATTTCCATTTAAGTAAGGACATTGAAAAGGCCATTCATAACTTGGGTTTTGAAGAGGCTACACCGATTCAAGCTGAAGCTATTCCTATAGCTATGACGGGTAAAGATCTAATTGGTCAAGCTCAAACAGGTACTGGCAAGACAACAGCTTTTGGTATCCCCCTTATAGAACGAGTTGAGTTAGCTGAAGAAGCGATCCAGGGAGTTGTTCTAGCCCCAACACGTGAATTGGCGATTCAAGTAGCTGAGGAGTTAAATCGGATTGGACAAATAAAAGGAGTTAAAACGTTACCCATTTATGGAGGGCAGGACATTAATCGTCAAATCAAGGCCCTTAAGAAAAGACCACATATTATTTCAGCAACTCCTGGACGTCTTATGGACCATATGAAAAGAAGAACCATTCGTTTAAATCATATTCGTACGGCTGTTCTGGATGAAGCAGATGAAATGTTAAACATGGGTTTTATTGAAGATATCCAAATAATTCTTGGTGGAATCTCTTCTCCCCATCAGACTTTACTTTTTTCAGCAACCATGTCCAAGCAAGTACAAAGTTTAGCACAGAAATTTATGGACAATCCTGAACTCGTAAAAGTAAAAGCGAAAGAATTAACAGTAAAGAATATTGAGCAACAGTATATAGAAATTCCAGAAAATCGAAAATTTGATGTTCTTTGCAACCTTATAGATCTTCAATCACCAGACCTTGCTATTGTATTTGGGCGCACAAAAAAGCGTGTGGATGAGCTTGCTGAAGGGCTGAAAAAACGTGGGTATACAGCAGAAGGCATTCATGGAGATCTTACACAATCAAAACGGGCCGATGTGATTCGTCAATTTAAGGAGCATACGATTGAGGTTATGGTCGCAACCGACGTTGCAGCAAGAGGACTTGATATTACAGGTGTTAGTCATGTCTATAATTTTGATATCCCTCAGGACCCTGAAAGCTATGTTCATCGTATTGGTCGAACAGGACGGGCGGGTAGTAAGGGATTGGCAGTTACATTTATAACCCCGAGGGAACGTCATCACTTAAAAGTAATCGAAGATGTCACGAAAACCAGAATGTCTAGACAATCACCTCCCACTTCCAGTGCAGTAATGGCAGGAAATCAGGAAGCAGTCATTCACCGCATTTTGAGTACAATCGACAAGAGAGAGTTCGAGGAATATAAGCCCATAGCGAAAAAGCTATTAGAAGAAGTGGATTCTGTTTCCTTACTGTCAGCTACTTTAAAACTTTTAACAAAAGAATCGAATATGACTCCTGTCCAATTGACCGAAGTGGCACCACTTCGTAATAAAAAGGCAAGAGCAGAACGTAGGAGAGGCAGAGGTAGAAAAGAGACATTAGGCCGCAAAAAAAATTACAGAAAATAATCCCTTATTGTTTAAGCACCGTATCCTTTGCTAGCAGGTATCAAGATTTATCACGCTGTAAAGTGTCAAAAATAGCTAATCTCTAGTCCTTATGATTATGAATGACTAAAAAAATACTAGGCAAAAGAACTGGGTGAAAATAAAGAATCTTAGGGGATTTAGACTATGTCTTAAGATGGTTGAAGATAAAAGTTTTATTATTTCTAGTATTGGAGAGGATAAGGCTATGAACCAAAATATATTTACCAATGGAGAAATAGTAATTATAAAAGTATCCAATGAATTAGTTACAATCATAAAAAGTCATTATGTGAAAAATATGAAAAGATATTCTTACACAGTCGATAAATACCCAAGTACTTTTTACTTTGAAGAGGAATTAATGAAACGTGAATAACAATTACTATTGAATGAGTTCTGGCAAAAAGGACTTTTAAAATAAAACAGACTCTATCTTTAGAGTCTGTTTTTATTATGGTTTCTTATGCTTGACGTACGTTTGTCGCTTGTGGGCCACGTTGCCCTTGTTCGATATCAAAAGTCACTTCTTGACCTTCATCTAAGGTTTTAAAACCTTCCCCTTGAATAGCCGAGAAGTGAACAAACACATCTTCCCCACCTTCACGCTCGATAAATCCGAAACCTTTGTCAGCATTAAACCATTTCACTTTACCGTGTTCCATTTTTGTTACCTCCTGCAATATGTAGAATAAACCAGATTATGATTAAACCTAGCTTATTTATTATATTATCCGAATTAAAGCACCTTAAACTTAAATTAATTTGTTCTTTCTAATGTTCACTCATTAATCTGGGAATTTCACATATTGAGAATGAAATTGAAGATATTCTCATCTTTGAGGACATACCTAATTACCAAAAAAGGCTATAAAAGGAGCCTTTTTTGGCACCTAGAATACGTTTTATGTTAACTAGAAATGAATAGCTAAACATATACTCTAACACCGGTGTATATAGGGGTGTTAAGTATGGGCGTCTCTTTTTATAATGGTCAAATATGTGTTGAAGGTATAATCTGCGGATCGTTTATAGAGATAGGTGTTACATTCATAGCTTTGTTCATTATATATGTAGCTTACGAAGTAATTTACAAAAAATAAGTAATGCACTTAAAATAGTGCATTGCTTATTTTTATATCCATAAAGCACAAAATGTTAACAGAAGTACAGGACCGAATATATTTTTAAAATATAAATTTAAATATTTACTAATTTATGTAATAATTGTATATGTTTATTTCATAAATTAGGAGAATTTTTACATGGACACTAAATTTATTCGGGGTACGTTCTTTTTAACTGCTTCCACTCTCATTTCTAAAATATTAGGTTTTATCTACATTATTCCCTTAATACCTCTAAAATCTTCTTTAGTAACGCCGTAAATCCCTCGTGGGATAACGGCTGTTTGACATATTTCTTCTTAGCATTATTAAGATAAAATGTGACCGCCTTCCACATGAAGAACGGTTCCAGTCACGAAACTATTTTGGAGCAAGTATAGTACGCTTTGTGCAACGTCTTCAGCTCTTCCTATTCGTTTCACAGGAAGTTTGTTTCCCACCGTAGCATAGAAATGATTGCGGGTTTCTTCTGGCATTTTGCTACGGGAAGGTGTATCAATGATACCGGGTGAAATGATGTTCACTCGGATCGGAGCAAGTTCTAATGCCAAGGTCTGACCTAAATTTGAAATGGCGGCATTGACTGCACCTAGAATTGACGAACCAACCATCGATTTGTAGGCTACCACCCCAGAGAATAAAGTGATCGAACCATGGGGTAAAACTTTCGGAGCACCGTATTTAGCTGCGTAGTATTGGCCCCAAAATTTGTTTTCAAACAATTGTCGGGCTTGGGCTGTATTTGTGTGGAGGAATGACCCGCCGGATGTTTCTGCCGCGCTCACCACAAGATGGTCGAACTGGCCGACTTTTTCAAAGAAAGACTGAACTTGCTGTTCTTGTGTTGTATCTAGCCTAAAAGCCGTGGCGCTAGCTCCTAGGTGCTCTTTTGCATTCTGTAATTTATTTTCGGAACGGCTGGCAATAATTACTTCTGCTCCTTGGGCTATCACTTGTTTAGCTGATTCAAAACCAATCCCCGAGCTGCCGCCGATAATCAGAACTTTTTTACCTTTTAACATGTTTTTACCTCCTCATGATTTTACTTAATAGATTAAAAATTCAATACTTCTTTCAGATGTATATCAAGTTCGGATGCAAATTTTTCAACCTTCGGATTTTTAATTACATCAAAACAAGCGAAACTCTTTAAAGGTTTCATTCCGAGGAATTTCTGTACACGATGTAAATGACTTAATGCATCTTCTAGGCTGTTTCCTTCAAAAAATTGAGTTGGATCGTTAAATGCTTTTTCAGGAGCATTCCAGGTAGTCGAAAACATATATTTCTTTTCGGTCAATAACCCGCCTCTTCCATATTGATCAGCACCCTTAAAAAATAAACCATAAGCATAAACTTCATCCATATACGTCTTCAATAAGCCTGGAACACTGAACCAATAGATAGGTGTTTGGTAAATGACAATATCAGCCCATAAAAACTTTTCTTGCTCTTCTTCCGTTTTATATCCATTTTGAATAATTGTTGTTTTAATATTGTTCTTTTCACTTAACAAATTGATCATTTTGTCCATCAATGTTTGGTTCAAATTCCCTTCCGCTGAACTATATTTCTGATGACCGTTAATAATAAGTATATTTTTCATCTTTTTTCTGGCCCCTTTAATTCTGTAGTCTTTTAAAAATCCTTTGATGTTCAATTTTCAGATACTACTCCGAGTTGCTGCATTAATGTAAGATTATCCTCTAAGTGCCAATCCTCAACGACTTTCCCATTCTTGATATGCAAAATATCAATGGCAAAGAAATGAACAGGCTTCCCTGTTGGCGTTTTTCCCATAAACTCACCCTTGTATGTCCCGGTGAATGAGAGACGAGCTGTCACCTTGTCATCAGATACCACTAAATCCTCAATAGTACACCGTAAATCAGGAATAGCTTTACGAAAGTTGCGAGAAGCAAAGGCCAGTCCCTCGGGACCTTGAGGTCTTCCCTTCGGCAGTGTGTTATCGAAGAAGCTAGAGGCAACGGCTTGTGAAATAAAATCTTCATTGCCAGTATTCCAGAACTCGTAAAAACGCTGGGTGGTTTGAACCATGGCCGTAGCTTCTTTTGATTTCAATGACGAATCGACGGTCATCGATTTTGGTTGAGGTAAATCCTTTAATAGTTGAATATCCGCATGAGCTGTTTTAGCAGGCTTATAGTCAGTGTTGGTCTTGGTACATGCAGCGACCATGATTGTTGTCCCAAGGGCAATGGTAATACTAACTATCGATCGGATCGTTCTTTTTTGTAAGCTCATCATGTTTTCTCCTCAAATGTTTTGATACAGGATGCGAATCCTGCTCCCTAAGTGGCGACTTGCAATGAAAGCCCCAAGGAAATGAGATATTGTGCTTTTTTCTAAAGTACCCCTCCATCAATGAATGTTTATGAATAATTCGCAGTTGCGCAGCTCTACTCAAGCTCAGCTGATACAGTATACGTTGCCCCTCTTCGATCCAAGGACCAGTTGAACAACGTAACCAATAACCCTGCTGCGCTTAAGGTAACATTCAAATCGTTTGCTACATTCGGAAGAATATCAATGATAACAAACTCTGTGGTACCAATAGCAAAAGCACTGATTAAGAGAGCAATGAGCAATAACGGCAGTTTGATTCGTTGATTTCTTGCACTAATTTTGATCACCTCCTCAATATAGTGATAGAATAATAGGCTCATCGATATTATATGTATAGTAAGTTTATTTAGGAAAGTAGTGATATTTATTTCATAAAGTTTCCGAAAGTATACTATTGTGATATGATAAGGGAAATTAGTCAAAAAAATTTTAGGAGGGATGTGTCAGATGAGTGCTATTGAGCCGGTCGTACTGACCAAAGGAACATCAGGTGAGCCTTGCCCCATTGCTAAAACGCTTGACGTGATCGGTACTAAGTGGACCTTTTTAATTATTCGGGATCTGCTTATCGAAGGAACGATGCGATTCCGTGATTTGTTGAAATCAATGGATGGAATTAGTCCGAAAACACTGTCATTACGTCTTAAGGAACTGGAGGATCATGGGATAGTAAAAAGAAAGGTATTTCCAGAGGTCCCTCCTCGTGTGGAATATACGTTAACAGAAAAAGGGAAACGTTTGGAAAGTATCTTCATTGAATTAAAGAGATTTGGATTAAATTTATAGGAGATTAAATATAGATCATTCGGTTCTGGTGCAAAGATTACATTTATTTGAAAGAGGTATATAAATTTCTAATGGAATCTGTTCTTATGCAGCCATTCCAAATAGTTGATGAATGAACTTCACTTGATTTTGGACAGACTTGTCCGGTAAAGCAAGTTGTCCTTTTTTAATGATATGCATCGCTTCTATTCCCGAAAGAATAGATTTAGCTGTACGAAAAGATTTCAATCCTAACATCGAACGAACTCTCTTTTTAATAAAACGATGATCTTGTTCCACAATGTTATTAAGATATTTTACCTGCCTTATTTGGATGCCTACGGGCATCTTTTTCTCTTTCTTCAACTCTTCAATCGTCATAGGATAGGCTGGGTTCTTGTCTACTGTGATAACACGGGGCTTTGAAACATGAAAAGACCGCAAAGCTTTCTTGAAAAAGCGCTTTGCAGCTTTATGATCTCTTGTTTTGCTTAAATAAAAATCAATCGTATTTCCTTCTGAATCAACGGCACGATATAGGTACATCCATTGACCTTTGACTTTTACATATGTCTCATCGACTCGCCAAGAATCATTGGTTGGCTTAAGATGACGCCGTACTTGCTCATCTAATTCGGGACCATACTGATGAACCCAGCGTACGATGGTTGTATGAGCAATAGATAGTCCGCGTTCTTCCATCATTTCGACTAAATCACGAAAACTGAGGTTGTACCGTAGGTACCATCTCACGGTTAATAAAATAATATCAGGTTGATAATGTTTCCACTTGAATAGATTTTGCTTTTCTATACTGATCACGTCCTTTTTTAGAGTAATAGTATCAGTATGTCCAAGTTTGAGAGAATACTTGCAGATATTTTGAAGTTTTTGCACCAGAACCATGAAACATATATGTGCAAAATTTGAAACATCGTGTTTCATATATATAAGAGCAGGCTTAAGCCTGCTCTTTTTGATGAGGGTTCCGAAAAATCACATTATGCTAATTAAATATGAATAATGTAAATTATGTCTTAAAAAAACTGTCTTTTCTAATTGAAAAAGAAGTTTTTTGGTATGTTGAATGGTAGTTGTAAGTTGAAGTTTTACAGTGTACTAATTGCTTTGCTCAGGATAGAATGCATTATTTGTAATAGATAAACTAAAAGAACAATGCCTGCACTTAAAGGTGTATATTATATCCATCTTTAAGCACAAAAATTAACCGTAATAATAATCTTTATCATTAAATTCCTTACAGAAATAAAAGTAACTTTTGATTTAAAAACTCATTTTATTTGTACTGACTTTACTACAGTGGTCTGTAATTCTACAAAAAAGAATAATAGATATACATAAAGAACTTCAGTTATACAAGTAATGTTTCCTAAAAAACTATTCATAGGTATTTTCATAGTGTTTGTTCCTTTCTTATATAATTTATCATTCTGTAGATGAGAAAAAACATAATAAAGAAAAGACTAAAAGATATTTACTTTAAGCAATGTCATAATCAATGCTTATCATGAAGGTAAAATTACTTAAAATGAGCATTCAGTTGACCTCTAATTGTGTCATTTCTCGTATTAATATGTTTTTTTCTTCTTTTAAAAAAATCATTACGAATTTCTCGTGTCAGAACTCCATCTTCTATCTTTTCTGCAATATCCATCAGTTTTTCAATATCAGAAAAAGAATACTTACGGATTCCCGAAGATGTACGTTCAGGAAAAATAAGTTTTTTGGTTTCATAATAACGAACTTTTCTTTCAGATAAACCCGTCATTTCGGTGACAATTTTCATAGTCATTACTTTCTTATCACGATATAAATAGTTTTTATCCAAATATCTCCTGTCCTTTCTCTCTTTTGTAAGAATTAAAATGATTAAAAATGTAATTAGATCTATTTAACTTTTAATAAAAAATTAATTACGGACTGTATAAATACAAAAGTAGCATCTAAATATGTAGGCACTGCTTTTTTATCCATAAAACATATTATCTAAATTTTCAAATAACTAGTTTCACAATACCACTAGGTAAACAAACTGGCTACAACCGTGTTACGATTCCTAACACATATATTTGGATAATAAAATTGTAGTTTTATAGCTTTTTGTCTCCTAAATATGTTGAAGTATGATATTAACAGCTCCTTATTGGGTAGATGAAAAATTTTTTCTTAAGGTAAATCTCCACTCTCATAAAGTACATTATGGTAACTAATTTGTATGTCGTATACAGTCCCCAAAAAAACCTACTGGCTCCATGTTCAGTAGGTTTTTTTGGGGACTATTCATAGTACACAATGAGGAATTGAGAATGAACATCTCTCCTTCTTTTCAATAGTTTGCTCAGAATAGAGAATTTTATTCATTATGTACATACTTAAAAATGAAGATCCAGTTTTTCCTTTCACTCTTAAAAGGTATTCTATCTACTTTAAAATATAAGGGGGGAATTTTGAAAACACCATCAAGATTCGACAACATTTTCGCATTTAGTCTCCTATACTCTTAGTAGGATGGGGAAATGACAAACGAGAATCAAAGGTATATAGAGAAGCGCCAGGCCATCCTGAGCGCTTTTTTCCTTACAACAAACCAATTAGTTCTTTTCATGAAATCCTGTTGAAATTCACCTAAGATTAACGGAGGGATACATATGAGTACAAATATCAAAAATGAATTAATTGAAGATTACGATAAATACAAAGATGAGGACCTATTAAACCTCATTCATAATAGTAACGAAGAGGCACTAAATTTTTTAGTTAATAAATACCGAGGTTTTATTCAAGCGAAGACAACAGTCTATTTTTTAAAAGGGGCAGATAAAGAAGATCTTATTCAAGAGGGAATGATTGGTCTGTACAAAGCTATTCGTGATTTTAAAGGAGATAAAATGTCCTCCTTTAAAACATTTGCTGACCTCTGTATTAACAGACAGGTATGCACCGCAATTAAAGCAGCTGCTCGCCAAAAACACGAGCCTCTAAACGCGTATGTTTCCTTATACAAGCCTCTTTCCAATCAAGAATCAACCTATACGCTACTGGATATGATAGTCGAAAGAAACATTACAAACCCAGAAGTATTACTCATTGATGAGGAAGAACACGTAGAAAGAGAACAAAAAATAGCCAACTTGCTTAGTAAATTAGAAAAGAAAGTATGGAAATTATATATAAATGGCTATTCATACATAGAAATTTCCCAAGAGTTAAATATGTCTGAAAAGTCCATTGATAATGCTCTTCAACGAATAAAAAGAAAAGTAGGGCTGCACTTGCAGGTCAAAGAAGCTATATAATTTCCTGATTTTGACGAAAATGCCCTGTACTTAACTTGAGTGAGTCGTATAGTGATAAGCGCTCGGGTTGGTTCATTTCTTTCACATTCATTTATAATTTAATTATCTTTGTAAGCCCTTATTTTTTAATTACTACCTAGAATTTCTGTTATGTTGACTAAAACTTCCTATGAAAGTTTAAAGTACATATATGTTGGATAATAATAGAAATGTCACCTTCCGAGGGTTGACTATATGACAGGCAGGCATGGATCAATGACCTTCTATTTTTCAAATAGAGGGTCATTCCTATTAAATATGGAGGTTAATAAGTAAAGAAATATATGATGTGCCTTTTTATATATCAAAGAAATCATCCGGTTTTAAATTAGAATCTAGCATTCTAAGAGCTTTCATAACTTTTTTTATCGTAGTACCCGAAGGAACATAATTAGCATCCGTACAAAGCTTGCTAACCGTACTTTTATTAAGCTTTGTCAATTTGCTTAACTCTGTTTGAGTGTAACCATTCTTATCTAGAAACTTTCCCAACTTACTTCTTTTTTTACCACGACTCCACATAATAAAAGCCTCCTTTTTTATAAAGGCTTGACCTAATTTACGAAAAATATTCAACTATTACGAAAAAAAAAGAACTTTATTTATAAAAAACGGAAACTTAGGAGTCTTCTCTGCATACAATAAAGTAAATAGTATGATATTTTTATATAGCTCTATAGAATAATGTCGATATTTTTGTCATAAACATATAGCATGAATACAGTTAAGACCGCCTTATACACTGATACATAATGGGCGGTCTTTGTTATGAATATGACTAAGAACATCTACAAAATAAAAATTGTGTTAAAGACGGAACTATATCAAAAATTCACGGTTCTCTAACTTAACGTTTATTAAAAGATAGATACACAGAAAAGAAGCATATATTTATACGTATATACTTCTCCCAAACAGCCTGTGATGCTAAGTATTACTGAAGAAACTAACTTTAGAACTTACATGGTATCCCTACGGATTGTTCACTGATAAATGTAGAAACCCTCTCCATTTATTGTTCGCATTCGTTTACCTTTTACTCATAGTTCAGTGAAATGATAGTTAAAGCGTTTTTTGACCTTATTCCTCTGTTGTTGCTTCGTATTTATAACATCGATAATGACATGTTGATTACTTTTCCAATAAACATCGACATCGTGAACTTTAGAAGGTTGAATTCCTTTAAGCTCCTTATACTGGCTAAGCATGCCCCCTGACTGTCCATAGTACATTCGGACAGAGTCAACCTTTTGCTTTTGTTCATAGTCAAAGTAATCAGTGGATTGTCTATACATTTTTTTGACTTCAACTATATTCTTTCTATCAGGAGATGTACTAGTTGTAAGTGAAACACTCTGTGTCATGTTTGGCTGTTGCTGACGTTTATCTACGAAGTAGTTCATCATAAACACGAGAAGAATCACTCCAACCGATAACATGATCCAAGGCCACTTTTTCATATCGACACTCCCTCTATTAGGCTGGAAAATCTAGATGAGTAGATATTCTCACGGTTGGATGGTATTTTCTCCTTTTACCCGTTCTCAGAGGATAACATGCTCAAAAAGGCTTGAAAGGTATCAGCAATCTTTGAAGTAGCTGGATCACATTCATACGATTCTTCGTAATCTAGGAAATCGACAGACGGGTTATTCTTATCATCATAAAAGTTCCGTCCTTGTTCGCCTAAAGAGGTTTCGCAGCAACCAATATCATACACCCCATAAGGATGGTCGCTGAAGTCTTTAACAATACCTAAAAAGCGCTCAATTTCACATCTCTTATTGACGGTAGTTAATGGTGTGGAATCTACTACTTTACATCCGTTATAGCGTTTCAAGAATTCTTTATATTCATTAGGCAATTGGACTCGAAAAGAACCTTCTAGTTTGGCGATGTCTTGATCTTGTGGTAATGGATAAATGATGCTGTTCTTCACAATTCTCACTTTTATCCCTCTCCTTGCAATAAGCCATTATAAGAGAAGTCCATCATGACTTTTGGTATTCATAAACAACCGGGACCTTATCCATTTTAACGGTTTTGGCAACAACATAACGACGATAACCGTCTTTTAAGACATTTGAGCCTTTTTCAATCGTTAACGGCTCATCTAGGCGTCCTGTACGCTTCACAAAATCAATCACTTTTTGTGTTTTTTCAGCGTTTGGTCGGGTCTTTAAGAACGCTTCAGGTACGATAATATCATCGAAGTTCAACAAATCCTGTGTGCCTTTTGGCTGGTTCGGTAGGGTTTTCTGTTTTGGTTCAGCCTTTTTCTCTTCTGTAGGTTTTTGTTTCATTTCTGGCTGAACAGCCTTCACTTCTTTCTTGTCTTCTTTTGCTGCAGGCTGAGAAACAGGTACTTCTTCTTTTTCTTGTTTAGTAGGTTCCGTGTTCTTTTGTTCCTGAGAAGGCGCAGACGCCTCTTGTTTAGGTTCTTTTTTCGCATCTGACTGATTCTTCTCTTTATCATTTTTGTTCGGCAGAACAGTAATTTGAAAACAAATCACCCCTACTTCACCAGGACATTCATCGATCGGAATATCCAGCGTTGGTTCCCCTTGGATTAAAATCTTTTCATGCATGATGCTTTTTTTTGTGAGTCCGGTTTTATTAAAGGCTTTTTTCGCAACAAACACCGTATACGAAATAAAGGTACTCTTCTTTAATCCTTTAGGCGCAGATGGTGACCCTTTTTCACGCATATCAAAGGCAACGTAGCGATCGTATTCTCGTAGTGGTCCTGTCGCTGCTCCGGTTAAGGTAATTTTATGTGGCATAATAGTCTCCTCCTGCGTAGATTATTAGTTATTGTTTATTTAGAACACAGTTCTAAATAAACAAAGTCTATTAAAACATCGGCTTCTAAGGAATTTCTACTTTTTTTGATTAGGAAGCTGTGTCTTTTAACTGGTTATGTTGACGTAAACATTCTTGTTCCTCTGGTGTTAAAGCTTGTCCTAGGTCTTGTTTCAATTGGGCTATTTCTAACAAACTATACGTAGAACTGTGTTCCTGCAGCAAGTTCTCTTCTTCTCGCGTTAGTTCTTGTCCTAAATCTTGCTTTAACTGAATCATTTCAAGCTGTTGTTCCACTGTAACCTCTGTTTCTTGTGTAGATTCTTCTTGCTGCTGTTCAGCTTTTAACCAATCAGGAACGAGTTCCTTACGGATGATATGTTTTGGTTTAGCCAATGTTGTTGTTTGACTTTCGTTATGTATAACTTCTTGTTGGTTTGCGTATACTGATGAATAATCCTGCCCTTTAGGGTTTACCAATTCATAGAATTGATTTTTTGCAATTTGATAGATTAATCGACACATATCCCGCAGGAATAAAGAATTGCCTTGTTGATTAGCTTCATGGACATATTTGTCTAATCCCACGATGGATGTATACGCAATTTCATGTACTTGCTCTTTTTCAATCTCAATCTCTGTATCTCGTTTTACGGCTTTTGCAGCGTTTTGAATGCGAGCATAGAAGTCTTGTAGTTGATGCCCGTATTTACCTGCATAGACTTGATTAACTTTCTTAGGCACACCTTTGATATAGGTGAAGGACTGTGAAACAGATATTAAATGATTATTTATATGATTTACAGGTAAATCAAGGTTAATAAAGGCATCAGGTGATTTATCGCCTTCTAAGCTTGATATATCAACGTTTTCGGTCTTTTCTTGATTCGTCACAGGAGTTGTCAAAGGAGTTGTCATTTCTTCTTTTTGGACACTTTGAAACTCTGTCGTATCATGCGCAAAAAAGATCTCATCACAAATTTTGTTAAAATTTTTATGACTTTTAAGGATAAATACATAACTGTCAGGATGAGCACCTTTTTTGTCTTCTTTAATGTAACGAGAGACAATAATAAACGGCGTCATTTTTAACGAACGTACAAAACGAGATACAGTACTTTTCGAGACATTAAATTTTTTCATGAGCGTTTCAGAACGGATGGCTTGAATGCCTGTAGCGACTAGGTTATAGATGACGTGATCGAGCATTTCCATTCTCTTTTTAGGAAATTCTTTATGTATAGCTGATTGTTGTTGTTTAAAGTGGGTACGAAGACTTTCTAAAAACTCTTCTTTCTTTTTACGAAGTGTGGACTTGTTGGTCCATAACCATTTGAACCGCCCATTGAAGGTGTCTACATCTTTTAAATAGCAGGTTAATATCTTTGTCATTTGTTCATCGTCTCCTTTTAGGAACAAAAAAGACACTGTTTCCCTGGAAAAAGGAAAACAATGCCTTGATTTTGATGAACTAAGCCCTTGAAATAGATGGCAATTTCGTATAAAATAAAAACATAAGTTTTATTTTATAAAAAAATGAATCTATTAACAAGAGACTTCGACAAGTGTTTTCCCTACCGGATTTAGGGGGAACGGTTTAAGAGTGCGACCAACACTTCTTAAACAGTTGAAGTCTTTTTTCTATTCCGAACCTTTTTGTTAGTTTTATTATAGCGTTAACTCATCTCAAAATTCAATAAAAAATAGCAAAATATATCAAAACAAGTATATTTAGCTACAGTCGATCCTTCACTGTTTATTGGAGGAATCAACTCATCATATATGAATTTAATAGATTTGGGGAGGGGTAAAAAAATACCCCTCCCCTATTTCCGTTTTATGTGGTATAATGTGCAACTTTACTTCTTAAAAAGCTTTGTAAACCAAGACTCCTTTTTTTCTCCAGTATTGGCACCTTCTTTACTAATAGATGCTAATAATTTTGTTTCTTGCATTTCCCTCATTGATAACATCAGTTGCTCGTCACGTTGCTTCAACCTTTCATCAATGTACTTTTGTTGAGAAACTAATAGTTCTTCTTGTTCTTTAAATTTTTCTAAAAGTTGCTTGTTAAACTCTTTTTGCTCATCTAAGGCTTTTTTTATGTCCATCACAACTTCGCTCAGCTCTGCACTCTCTTGCTCACCAGTCTCACTCACAACCTCTACAGTTACTGGAACCCCTTGTGATGTAAGGATTTTGTCTACCTCTTCCGCATTTTTACCATTCCCATATAACTCACGTATTCTCGCTAGTACATCTAAACAATCTTTATGAAGTTGATAAGCTTTATGTTCCTTTTTTATGCGTAATAAATGTGCATGAGAAGCTATGTATCTTCGTAATGTTTGTTGCGGAATACCTGTTTTTTCGCTTATTTGAGGTACGGTAAACCATTCGCTCACACAATCACCTCCTTTTGCTTACTACTCACTCATTCTAACAGATTCAACAAAAACAAGCATTATCCTTCTTTCGTGAGTGAGTGAGCTTTAGTTCAACTCATTCACTCGTGAGTTGAACTCCGTGGTGAGTGAGTGATATGCTCGCGTGAGTTTTTAGATTTAGTTCACCTTTAGTTAAACTAAAAGTTAACTTAAGGTGGATTTAAGGTGGACTCGGATTCTTTTTTTATAAAGATATAGGCAGATTGTGTTTTGTCAATCACAAAACAATATAGAGAGGCAGCACTATTCTCTGAAAATGAGGGTAATCACTCTCTGTAAAGTATAAAGAATATAATATATGTAGCATTTAATATAAATTTAAGCTGTATTTTCTATTATTATTGGTGTGTGAAAATGTCCCTATTGGAAAATTAAGGGTATAAAGTTAAGCTTAAGATGAATCAGCTTATTTTAATTTATGAAAAGGATAATTACAGAAATGGAGTGGGGAGGAGTTTATATAAAGCTGTTGAAGCATAATGCAATTCCAATCTTTATATCTTTCCTTATAGTAGGTTTAATTTTTACGGTTTTATTATGCTAAAAGAGTTATTATTAGAGCTTATAGGAGCAGCGTTAATTATTGTTGCAGCAGTCTTTTGTATTTTTTGTGGCTTGTATCTGTTCGGCTATATAGTATTGAGAGTAATAGGAATAGTAGCTCCTATTATTGGTTTGTTATTAATAATTAGAATATTCATATGGATTTTTTAGGGGGAATATAGGGTTTTTATAGGAATTTTGAATCTCTTGTAATGGTAAATATATGATCTATATGTACTTTATTACCTATAATTAAAATAATATCCAATAACTCAGGTCTTAAATATTGGATATAAAAGGAATGTGGGTTCATGTAAATCAGAACACAAGTTTGATATCATGAAAAAGAGTACAAAAATTTAACAAAAAACTAAAATATATCTAATTTTTAGGTCGTAGGGAGAAATTAATTTGTTATTTTCAAAACTTATAGATCATTACGCTTTAAATGATTTGCATAAAGACCGAAGTGAGGATTATCAATACTATATTGATTCTGCTCATATACCAATAAATATAGATAGAGAAACTTTTTTTGAAGTACCAGCATCACTTTCAGATATTGGCTTGAACATAACTTCTACAGACAAAGGATATAGCATAGTTGAATTTGGATTTGAAAGTTTGATACCTTCTGGGGATAATCTCAATGACTACGTAAGAGGAGAGGCTTTCTTAAATGAATCTGAAAGTAAGCCTAATGTTATTTTTGTACATGGTTGGCGAATGAAAGGATTTGACCGGGTAAAGAAGATTTTTCATAATTCGATTATGAATAATTTAGGATGGAATATGTACTACTATACGCTTCCTTACCACTTGGAACGTCAGCCAGAGGCATCACTTTATAGTGGAGAATTTATGGTAAGTGCCAATATTAATAGGACTGTTGAATCTACTAGACAAGCAATTGTTGATTTAAGGACTTTGATCCAATGGATAAAAAATAACAAACAAGGCCCTGTAATTATAATAGGTGTTAGTCTTGGTGGCTTTATCTCAAATTTAGTTGCTACACTTGAGTCAGAAATCGATGCATTAGTTTCCATATTCTATTCTAATCGCCTTAGTTATTCGATATGGAATACTATTCCTGGTAAGTATATAAGACAGGACTTAGAGTCTCATGGTGTGAATTACAACGATTTAGTGAAATATTGGGAATCAACCGAGCCAAATCAAGCCGTTCCAAAAATGAATAAAGATAATATACTACTGATTTCTGCTAAACACGATCAATACGTTCACATTCAAGATGCAGATCTGTTATGGGAATCTTGGGGGAAGCCTACACGGTATGTCTACAATTGTGGGCATGCAGGAATAGTTCTTAAACGAAAAAAAATTGCAAAGGATACCATTTCGTTTCTGCAAAATAAGCTAAAGAGGTAATTAAGATATGTTTATGTTGATAATGGTGGCTTTACTGTGGTTAATGAGTTCAATTCTTTTTTTTAGAAATCCTCAAAATGAGAAAATTAGATGGGCAAGTGTTATAGGGTTTTGTGGGGGCATTGGAGGAATAGGGGCCTTACTAGGGAAAGGGATAGATAGACAAGAGTGGGTATTACACTTGGATGGAATATTTACATCAATAGGACACTATTTTGCTCCATATGGTATGTTGATTTTTGGAATAGTTTATTCAGATGTCATTGGTAATGTCCGAAAGAGAAATATATTAAAGCTGTTTTTACTGATTCCGATCTTCATTATGTATCCTATGTTTCAAGTATATCCAGAGTTTAGAGTTGATTTTCGTATTTTAGCGATTTGGGTAGCACCATATGTGATAGCAACTTATATTTTATTGATATACTCCGTATGGCGTGAAGATCGTCCAATTATTAAAAGAAGAAAAATATTAACTTGTGTATTTGTATCATAATTAATCATGTTTCTTTGCTAGCTCATCAATTTTTTTAACAGTAATAGAATCAACATTTCTTATTTTAATTTCTCTTAACTTATGTCAATTCTCTAAAATAGTGGTGCCTCTTAAAAAATAGAGAGAAGAGCATAAGGGTTTTTTGCTATCACAAAATGTGATAGGTTAGGCAGAGCCTAGCAAAACCGTGATATCATGCAAAATCTTCAAGAAACCCCCTCAGCGCCCCCTCAAATTAAAGGATAGTCCCGTCACCGGCCCTTCAGTAATCACAACATTTATGCCAGGAACCCCTTCATCGACCCTTCATATTTGGTAAATGTCCCCTCAAGGGTCACTTCATTTTGAAGTGTTTTTTGGAAAAAACAATACAGAAGCAAGCGATCTTTTTTTATTTTCTTTTGCACGTTCATGTTTAAAACGACGATTTATTTTTACTTACAATAAAAGTGATTTACGCGTGCTTTTTTATCATTTATAAATCAATTTTTATCCTATAAACGATTACGGTAGAAATAGAACCTAAGCGTCAAACGCAACAGGAAATGAATGAATTACAACGTGATATGAAGTACCAAGTAGACGAGGAAAAGTCGATAAGGAATCAAAAATTATGATGAAAAAGGATGCTATTCCATCAAGTGATGTAAGCATTCAGCTCTATATAAACATGAACAAAAAAGCTTGCAACAAAAGCTCGAAAAATTGAATGAAAAGCAACAAGCTTTAGCAGTGAAGTGAAAAAACACAGGTTAACAGTAGGTCAACATGTGTTTTTTTGAGGTTCACAGCAGGTTCACATGCTCAATTTTCACGTTCACAGTAGGTTCACGTGAAGGAGTTTACGTCAACAGTAGGTTCACACTTTAGAGGTTTTCGTGATATCACGGTTTCGCTAGGCTTTGCCTAGCCTATCACCCCGTGTGATAGCAAAAATCCCTTATGCTCTTCTCTCTTTTGTAGTGGAGAACCAAAATTTACAGGAAAGGAACGAATATCATGGATATGTTTTACAAAATATCGATCTGATTGCCGTTAAAAAAATAGATGAAATTACGAAAGAAAAGAACATTTCTTCCTGAGAATTTTTAAAAGGCGGCTAAAAAA
>Ga0209795_10000536_pt1 | contig 28528 bp, 21 predicted proteins | sample AgamicOrMarz_FD_187166 | JGI IMG/M metagenome (GOLD analysis project Ga0209795, IMG submission 187166) | Agave microbial communities from Guanajuato, Mexico - Or.Ma.rz (SPAdes) (version 2) | ecosystem: Host-associated > Plants > Phyllosphere > Phylloplane/Leaf | place: Guanajuato, Mexico...
GCGAGTGGACCGGATCGAGCTCGGGGCTGACCGGCTATCAGACCTTCGATCTTTCGCTCGAAGCGTGGTACTGGATCGCAGGCGCGGCGCTCGCGGTCGTCGTAGGACTCGCGTGGGTCTTCGTGCGCAGCGACGGCGGGCGCGTGCTCGCGGCGATTCGCGACAACGAATCGCGCTGCCTGTATCTCGGCATCAACACGTCGCTCGTGAAGATCGGGCTGCTCGTCGCCACTGCTGCGGTCGCGGGACTCGCCGGTTTCGGCTATGGCTCGTTCAGCGGCGTGGTCGCGCCCGAACTGACCGGCTTCGTGCTCGGCACGCAACTCATCATCTGGGTCGCGCTCGGCGGACGCGGCACGTTGTGGGGTCCGGTGATCGGCGCGCTGCTGATCAACGTGGGCACGTCGTATCTGAGCGGCATCATGCCGTTCGCGTGGCAACTGATATTGGGCGCCGCGTTCGTCGCGGTGATCGTGTTGTTGCCGCAAGGTCTCGTGCCGCTGCTCGTGAAGCCGCTGCGCCATCTCGCGGGCGAGACGCGCGAACCGGAGCTGATCGAGCGGCCGGTACGCGACGGCGACGCGCTTCATGCCGCCGCGCCCGCGCTGCGCATGAGCGGCGTCGCGCGTCATTTCGGCAGTCTGAAGGTGCTGCAAGGCATCGACCTCGACGCGCAGGCGGGCGAACTCGTCGGCCTCATCGGTCCGAACGGCGCGGGCAAAACGACGCTGATGCGCTGCATGAGCGACGGCGCGGAACGCTCGGCCGGCACGGTCATGTTGTGCGGCAACGATATCCGGCAATTGCCGCCCGACCGTTGCGTGCGCTTTGGCCTCGGCCGCAAGTTTCAGAACGCCAACATCTTCGAAACGCTGACCGTCGCGCAATGTCTGCGCATTGCGGGCACGCTGATCGAGCGGCCGTCGCTCGTGCGGCGCTCGGCCACGCTCGCGTTGCCGCCGTATGCGCTCGAAGTGATTCGCGCGACGAACCTCGAGCGCAAGCTCGGCGCCGTCGCGAAAGATCTCTCGCACGGCGAACAGCAGGCGCTCGAACTCGCGATGGTGCTCGCGCTCGAACCGCGCATCGTGCTGCTGGACGAGCCGACCGCGGGCCTCACGAAAACCGAGCGTACGCAGATCGGCAACGTGCTTGCGACGCTCGCTCACCGGTACAAGCTGTGTTGCCTGCTGGTCGAGCACGACCTGGATTTCGTCGCGGGCATCGCCACGCGTATCGTGGTGCTGCATCAGGGGCGCATCGTAATGCAAGGCAATTTCGACGAAGTGGTCAACTCGGAACTCGTCAGAACCATTTATGCCGGCACCGCGCAAGGCGATGCAGCCGCCGGCGCGGCGACACAACGGGAGGCGTCGTGAGCCAGCTCGCGTTGAATCTGAAGGACGTGACAAGCGGATACAAGGCGTCGGTCGTGCTGCGCAAGCTGTCGTTCAGCGTCGCGAATGGCGAAGCCGTCGCGCTGCTCGGCAAGAACGGCATGGGCAAGACCACGCTGCTCAAAACGATCATGGGTTATCTGCCGAAGCAAAGCGGCGCGGTGCATGTGCATGGACAGGACATCACGCGGCTGCCGCCGCATCGCATCGCGCGGGCCGGCATTGCCTACGCGCCACAGGAACATGCGCTGTTTCAGGATCTCAGCATCCGCGACAACCTGCGGCTCGGGCTCGTGAACGTCTCCGTGTTCGACGAGCGCTTCGCCGAAATCGAGCCGATTTTTCCGGTGTTCGGCAGCCGCTTGCGCCAGTACGCGGGCACGCTGTCGGGCGGCGAGCAGAAGATGCTGCTGGTGGCGCGCGCGCTGATGATGCGCCCGTCGATCATCCTGCTCGATGAAATCACCGAGGGTCTGCAACCTTCGGTGATCGACCGGCTGGCCGATGCGCTGTTATGGGAGCGCAGCCGTCATGGCACGACGCTTTTGCTGATCGAACAGAACGTGCCGTTCGCGCTGAAGGTCGCCGACCGCTACGCGGTGCTCAAGCAAGGCGAGATCGTCGACGAAGGCAACGCGAAGGACGATGCGGCAGCCGAATCGATCTACGAACATTTGCGCGTTTGACTCTCCTCTGCACTCACGCCATGACTCTTGCCCAATCGTTTTATCGGCCGCAATCCGCTTATGCGCTGCTTGAGCGCGGCGCGCAGAATCCGCATGAACGCAGCAGCCGTGCCGTGCTCGAATCGCTCGCGCGCATCGAGGAAGTCGACGCCGAAGTTCGCGCGATGACCGCCGTTGCCACGCACGAAGCCGCGCGCGCGAACGCGTCCGCCGCGCAAGGGCCGCTTGCCGGGCTGCCCGTCGTGGTCAAGGACATCTTCGACACACACGACTTCGTGACTTCGTACGGTTCGCCGATCTACGCGGATCATCGGCCGAAGTCGGACGCGGCAATCGTCACCTTGTTAAAGCGCAACGGCGCGGTGCTCGTCGGCAAAACCGTGACGAGCGAGTTCGCCTACATGGCGCCGACCGTCACGCGCAATCCGTGCGACCCTGGCCGCACGGCGGGCGGTTCGTCGTCCGGTTCGGCCGCAGCCGTCGCGGCCGGCATCGCGCCGTTCGCGATCGGCTCGCAGACGGGCGGCTCGACGATACGGCCCGCTTCGTTTTGCGGCGTCGCCGGTTTCAAGCCGACGCTCGGCATGCTGCCTACCGCCGGCATGAAATGCTTTTCGTGGTCGTTCGATACGGTCGGCCTCTTTGCCGCCGGCGTGCGCGACGTGGCCTATCTCGCGCAGGTTTTGAGCGGACGTCCGCTCTCGCTCGAACGGAACGCGGAGCCGCCCGTGTTCGGTGTGCCCGAGACTTATCCGTGGACCGAACCTTCGGCGAATGCGAGCCACGTGCTCGACACAGCGATACGTGCAATCGAGCGCGCGGGCGGCCGCGTTCGCCCCGTGCGCTTCGACTCGTGGATGGCCGAACTGATCGCCGCGCACGACACGATTCAAAGCTATGAAGCGTGGCAAACGCTCGGCTTCGAGTACGATTGTCATCGCGCGCAACTGTCGCCGGTGCTGTTTGCGTTTCTCGCGCGCGCATCGAATGTCGATGCCGCGGCGTATGCGAACGCGTGTGCGTCGATGGCTCGCGCGAAAGCCAGGCTCGCCGAACTGTTCGACGGCGTCACGGCGCTGCTCACGCCGAGCGCGCCCGACGAAGCGCCCGACGGACTTGCGTCGACCGGCGACCCGGCGTTCAATCGCAACTGGACGCTGCTCGGCAGTCCGTGTGTGAATGTGCCGGGCCTCAGAGGCGCGCGCGGCGCGCCCATCGGCGTGCAGGTGATCGGCCGGCCGTTAGACGATGCACGCTGCCTCGCCGCCGCAGGGTTCGTCGAGCACGCAATCATCGCAAGTGCGGGAATAACAGTTAGCCAACGCGCCGCGGTCTAACCGAACGCAAAGCGCAGCGCAGCGCAGCGAGGAGAACACTGAATGGAGACGATGGAGACGAACGCGCAACCGCCCGCGAAACCGCTGCCCGCCGAATCCGGCTGGCGCGTCGGCGTGCTGTTCTCGCGCACGGGGGTGACGGCGGCCACGGAGTCGGAGCATTTCTTCGGCACCGTCCTTGCAATCGAGGAAGTCAACGCGGCAGGCGGCGTGGACGGTCGTCTGCTCGATCCCGTCGTGTATGACCCGAAAAGCGATCCCGACGAATATCGCCGGCTCGCGTCGCGCATGTTGCAGGAAGACGAGGTCACGGTCATTTTCGGCTGTTCGACTTCGTCGAGCCGCAAGGCGGTCTTGCCGGTCATCGAACGCTATAACGCGCTGCTCTGGTATTGCTCGATCTACGAAGGATTCGAATACTCGCCGAACGTGATCTATACCGGCGCGGTGCCGAACCAGAACAGCATGCAACTGGCGGCCTATCTGTTGCGCAATCATGGCCGGCGTTTTTTTCTGGTTGGCGCCGACTACATTTATCCACGAGAATCGAACCGCATCATGCGCGACATGGTCGAGCAGCATGGCGGCGAGATTGTCGAAGAAGTCTATCTGCCGAGCGACGCGGACCCCGCGGCGCTGCAAGACGTCATCGAGCAGATCCGGGCAGTCGAGCCCGACGTGGTATTTTCGACGCTGATTGGCCGGGGCGCGCGTGCGTTTTACAAGCTCTATCGCGAGCACGGAATCGATCCTGCACGCATCCCGATTGCAAGCTTGACGATGACCGAGGGCGAAACGCGGATGATCGGTCCTGAACTGTGCGGCAACCACATCATTTCCGCGAGCTACGTGAACACGCTGAAGCTGCCGGGCAACCAGCGCTTTCTCGAATCGTGGCGCGCGCGCTTTGGCGACCAACCCGCGAGCATGTGGTCGGAGATGGCGTACAACCAGGTGCATCTGTTTGCGCTCGCACTGGCACGCACGCGCAGCCTCGATACGGCGAAACTGGTCGACGCGGTCTACGAGGTCGAATTCGATTCGCCCGAAGGCTCGCTGCGAATCGACCGCGCGAACAATCACGCGATCCTCACGCCGCGCATTGCGGTATGCCGGCCTGACGGCGCATTCGACATCGTGTGGGAAGGCCGTCAACCGGTCAAACCCGATCCTTATCTGACTTCCTACGGATTCGCCGAATTCTGGCTCGACGGAGAGCCGGTATGAACGCAGGCGCGCGCCGCATCTTCGACGATCTGCGCACGCTGCGCGTGGTGGTGATTCATCCGCCCGGCGACGACCGCAGCGTGCTCGAAGAGCAGTTGCGGCGCATCGGCTGCCCGGTTCGCGCGATCTGGCCGCTGCCCGCGCATCTGCCCACCGACGCCGACGTGATCTTTTTTCTGGTGGGCCCCGAAATCAGGAACGCGGGCAACTGGAGCGCCGCCGACACGCAAGCCACGCTGATCGCGTTGTCCGACTACGAGAACCCGACTGCGTTGAAGATGCTGCTCGATACGCAGGCGCACGGCGTCATCACGAAGCCGTATCGCTCGACCGGCGTGCTGAGTACGCTCGTGCTGGCGCGCGCGTCGTCGGGTTATCAGCAGCGGCTGCACGCGAAGATCGGCAAGCTCGAGGAGGCGATCAAGGCGCGCCGACATATCGAGCGGGCCATGCGCATTCTGATCGACGCGCATCGGCTGAGCGAGAACGAAGCGTATGAGCACATGCGTTCTCGCGCGACCGAATTGCGCGTGACCGTCGGCGAAATCGCGACGATCGTGATCGACGCTCACGAGGGCATGGAAAAGCTCGGGCTGGGGAAACGGTCGAAGCTTTAGCTTGTAGCTGCCGTGGCTCGCTGCATGGGCGGCCTCGCCGCTTCGCTTTAGCGGCGTCAACTTCCGAACCGCGCATCAAACGAAAATTCGCCGCTGCTACAGTTGGCTCGATCCTGCATGCTCAACCGATCTCGTCCCTTACCTTCCGAGCGAGACCACCATGATCGATGCCGCCGAACTCAAACGTCTAGACCAGCTCATTCATCAGCTCGGGCCCGGCGGTTCCGGCACGGGCAGCGCAAGCGACGAGAACATCGCGCGCGAGATCGAGCAGATTCTCGCCGATCTCTTCAGCGATAGCGGCGCGTCAGGCTCCGGCATGCCCTCGATGCCTTCCCTGCCCTCCATGCCTTCGCGGCCTTCGGCAACTCGCGCCGCGCCCGCCAGCTACCGAAGCACATCGACGACAGGCGGCGTGCCGGCCGGCGACGGCTCGGGCCAATCCAGTTCGGCCAGCACGCCTGAAGCCAAAAAAACCGCGCAGTACTTCATGACCAATCTGCAACGCGACTTCGGCCTGACCCGCAACCAGGCCGCGGGCGTCGTCGCGAATCTGTGGCACGAAAGCGGTGGGATGAACCCAGGCATCAACCAGGGCGGCGCAATCGGCGCGCCGAACTCGAACATGCAATCGGGCTACGGCATCGCGCAATGGACCGGCTCGCGCAAGCAGGACTATCTCGACTATTGCTCCGCGAATCATCTCGATCCGTCGAGCGAGCAGGCCAACTACGGCTTCCTCAAGCACGAATTGCAGACCACGCAAGCGGGCGCCATCGACGCGATAAAAAGCACACAGTCCGCGCAGGACGCCACCGTTGTGTTCTGCAACACGTTCGAGCGTCCAGGCGATCCGCAGATGTCGAGCCGCCTCGCCGACTTGCAGTATGTGCTGACCGCGTGATCGAGCATGTTCGGCGCGCGCGGTTCTCAAAGCCACTTGTGTTGAGAACGAAACGCGCCAAACACGCCGGACACGCCGTTTAGAACAGCACGCGCCGCGTCACCGCTCCAGCGTCTCCGAAGGCGCCTCGTGAAACTGCTTGCGATAGCCGCTCACCAGCGTCGAACGATTCTGCACGCCCCACTTGTTGGCCGTGAACAGCACCGTGCGCTCGCCGTTAAACGAATCGTCGAGAAGGTCCGCGCGAATCCGCTCCATCCGCAGACGGCGAATCAGTTCGGTCGGCGAAAGACCTAGCGAGTGCTTGAACGCGCTTTGCAACGCGCGCTCGGTCACACCCACTTCGGCGGCCACTTCGCGCACCGACAGATCGCGCCGGTCGAGGTTTTCCTGCAAGTAGCGATAAGCGCGCCGGTAACGCGCGGGCAAACGTGCGGCGACGTCGTCCAGTTGCGGCGCCTGGCGCGCGGCCTTGCCCGCATACGACACGAGCACCTGCGAATCGTCGCGCAGGCACTGCGTGGCGATCAGCGCGTAGCGGCCGAAAAACAGCATGCCCTCGCGGCTGCGCCCGAGCGCCTGATGCGTCTTCGCGACCGCATACAGATATTCGAGCTGCCGATGCCCCGTCGACGCCGCGTGGTCGATCCGATGCAGCGGCTCGAGCAGCATCTCGGCCAGTTGCGGCGCGTCGGACGCGAGCGCGGCGAGCACGACTTCGAGCCGCGTAGTGCGCAGATAATCGCCGAAGCCGCGCTGCTGAGCCCAGTTCAGATGCGCGGTGATGCCGTCGAGCGCCGCGCGTTCGCCACGCGCCAGCGCGCGCAACTGACGCAAATAATCGACGCGTTGGCGTAAGAGCGGCGTGCAGACGTTCAACGCTTCGACTTCGTGAAGATCGGCTTCGTCGCTTGCGGAGGCCATCGAGCGGAATGCGCCGGGTGTGCCTGGTGTGCCCGCGCCGCGCAGCGTCTGGTCGCCGAGGCCCGACTGCCAGTACGCGTGATCGGAAAGCAGCGTCGCGCCGCGTAATTCGCGCTGCACCGCGACGTCGAAGCGCAACGTGGCGATCATCTCGCGCCAGTGCCCGAGCGACGGGTCGGTGATCGCGGCCGCGAGTTCGTCGAGCGCGTCGCCCGAATCGCGCGAGCGGCCGAGTTCGTGCAACGCACCGACAATGCCGAGCCGCGCTTCGATCTGCTGCGCCGCGTCGACGTCGGGCTCGTCGACGAGCCGTGCGAAGCACGACAGCGCGGTCGCGAGCCGGTGACGAAACAGTGCCTGCCAGCCGGCGTTGCGGCACGACGCCGCGCGGATCGCCTGACGCGGCGAGCGGATCGCCTTCTGCGCGCGGCGATACTGTTCTTCGGCTTCGTCGCAGATGCCGAGCGCCATCTGCATGTCGGCATGCAGGCGCAGCAAGTCGGGCGAGCCCGCGGCGCCGCGTGCGAGGTCCGACCAGCGGCTCGCCTGCGCGCCCGCCGGTTGCAGATCGCCGTCGCGTATCTTGTTGAGAAACCCGTCCGGCAGATCCTGCACGGACAGCGACGCCGCCAGGGGAAAGTAAAGCGTCAGGAACATTGCGCTACTCCTCGTTGATGCGCGCGGCTCGATTCACCCGCCCGCATGCTGCTGCAAACCGATCGTTGCGAATGCCACCATCGTTCGCATCCCCTAATCTATGCAGATATGCGGCGCACATCTTCAACAAATCTGAGCGTTCGGGCCGATTTGAGAACTGTTGAGATTCGCGATGCTTGCCGAACGTGGGCAGGCCCGCGCGCTGGACCCTATTGCCGAACCATGCAACTCGCAATAAGCTGACGAATCCATTGCCCGGCGAAATTGTCAAAAGGCGTCGACCGCGCGTGCGCCGCGAGAACGCCTCTGCGCACGCGGCCACGATCGACATGACCGGTGAGCATTTGATCCGCCGCACGCGGTGGCGCCCAGCCGACCGGGCTCGCCGAATCCGCTGGAGATCCACGATGCCGTCATTACGACCGAACGAAACGATCCTGGCGTTCAGTCGCTTCACGCTGTCCCAGGAGCCGCCGCGGCTCGTCGCCGATGGTCTCGAGGTCGAGCTTGGCGCGCGGGCGCTCGAACTGCTGATCGCGCTCGTCGAGGCGCGCGGCCGGCCTGTCGCGCAGGCCGAGCTTGGGCGACGCGGCTGGCCTGAGCTGAACGTCGACGTCAATACGGTTCAATCGCAGATTTCCGCGTTGAGGCGCGCGCTCGGCCACGATCGCGATCTGATCGTCACCGTGCCGGGTTTTGGCTATCGCTTTGCCGCCGAGGTTCAGACCAACGGCCCTGGCGATTCCGCTTCGCCCACTCCGCCCGCTCCACCCGCTCCGAGCTGGCAGTTGCCGAGCGAGCCGCCGATCGTGACCGCGCCTCGCGCGGCGCAGCCCGCGTTTGGCGCAGCGGCGAGCCCGGCCCGCACGCAGCAGCAACTCACGCCGTTCATCGGCCGGCATGCCGAGCTTTCGGAAGTACTCGGCCTCATATCGATCACGCGGCTCATCACGCTCGTCGGCGCAACCGGTGCGGGCAAGGCGCGCCTCGCACACGAAGCGGCGCGCCGCCTCGCCGCGCGCTTTCGCGACGGCGTCGTGCCGGTGGCGCTCTCGGCGCTCACGCCCGACGACGGTTTCGCCGCTGCGTTCGCGCTTGCATTGCATCTGCCCGCGGGTTCGGGACAGACGCCGCTCGCGCGTTTGCTCGACGGCGTGCGCACGCGCGAGGTGCTGCTCGTCGTCGATTGCAATGAGTGCGACGGAGCGCTCGCAGCCCACACGCTCGACGCGTTGCTGGCGGCCGGACCGAACGTGCGTGCGATCGTGACCGCGAGTGCGCCGCTTGGCTTGTGCATCGAGGAAGTCGTCACGCTCGGCCCATTGCGCACGCCCGAACAGCCTCGCGTGAACGCGACGCTCGCGCCGGAATACGACGCGCTGCGTCTGCTGTTCGCGCGGCTCGCGACGCTGTCCGCGCGGCGGGAGCGGCAACGGGTTTCGCCGCATTCGTCGCCGCATTCGTCGCCGCAAACATCGCCGCAAACGTCGCAGCAAACGTCGCAGCAAACGTCCCAGCAAACGTCCCAGCAAACGTCGCCGCGTCCGCTGAGCGGCAACGCGCTGCTGACCGCGCTCGACGGCGGGGCGATGTCGCAAGCCGCCATCGACGCCGCCGTGCTCATCACGCAACTGCTCGCCGGCGTGCCGCTCGCGCTCGAACTCGCCGCGGCGACCATCGACCAGAACATGCGCGCCGGCGAGCCGCTCGAAAGCGCACTGGCCCGCTACGCGCAATGTCTGGATGCGCTCATCGGACCACGCATCGAAACGCCCGGCGTTCCGCATTCGCGCTCGGCGCCGATCACGCTCGCGTTCGACTTGCATTTCGCGCGGCTCGACCGACGCGCGCGTCTGCACTTGCTGCGCCTCTCGATGTTCGCCGGCGAATTCCCGCGCTGCGCGGCCATCGGGCTGCTTGGCGCCTGCGAGCCGCCGATGGCCGCAAGCACAGGCGTCGGAACGCCGGAGCAAACGCACGAACGCACGCCCGCCACCCTGCACGACGCAATCCGCAGCGACGCGCTCGCCGACGCCGCGCTCGACGCGTTGACCGAAGCGGGCCTCGTCGAGGAAATCGACAGCAGCGGACAGTGGATGCTGCATATCCGGCGACCCGTCCGCCATCTCGCGCGCGACATGCTGCGCGACGCCGGCGAATACGACCGCACCGCGCTCGCGCTCGCAACCGGTCTGCCGGTGCGGCTGAACGCGCATCGCAAGCGCGGCGAGCGCGCGCATATCGACGCGCTCGACATCAGCGATCTCGAAGACCTGCGCGCGTCGCTCGAATGGAGCACGCAATGCGAACGCTTCGAGACGGCGATCTCGCTGCTCGAAGGATCGGCCTGGCTGTGGACGCGGCTTTCGCTCGAACCCGAATATCTGCAGCGCAGCCGTGCGGTGCTCGCCGGCGTGCAGGCCGGCGCCACGCCGCGTCGACGGGACGAGATGCGCGTTCATGCGGTCCTCGCGAGCACGCTGCCACTCGCGCATGCGCCGGTCGCGCAGGCCATCGCCGCATGGGAAACCGTCTACGAACTGGCCAACGCGTGTGCGGACAGCGCGTTCCGCGAGCGCGCGCTGACCGGTCTCATCGTGTGCTGTAGCGAAGCCGGCGATACACGTCGTGCGGCGGAATTGCAGGCGCGTTACGACCGCATCGTGAAAGCGGGCAATGCGCGCAGCGGGGCCGCGTCGCGATGACGGCGCTGACTTGGCCGACATCGCTTGCGCATTGCGGCGACTTGGCGTGGAATTCATCGCGGGCATCGTCACGTGTATTCATTGCCTAACGCTTCGGCAATGCGCGCGGCAATCGAGTCCCCGCCGATGCTCAAAAACTTCGCGACGATCGCGAGCGCCGTGGGATCGCCGCTGCGCAATACCGCAGCCGCGCAACGCCGCCAGTCGCGATCGGCGAGCATGTACAGACACCAGGCCTGCAATGCGGTGACGACGGGCGAACCGTAGCCCTGCTCGTCGATCTGCCGCAACAGACGCAACGCATCGATCCAGCGCCGCGAATTGACGAGCAGCCTCACCTCGCAGATGTCGACGACCGCCGGGTTCGGATGAAGCTGGCGCAACACGAGCAGCAGTTCCTCGAGGTCTGCGTGCGCGCCGAGCCGCAGTCCCACGGAGAAGATCGTCAGCAGCACACCCAGCACCGCGACACTGCATGGATCGTTTTTCATTGCACGTACCTGGGCGAACGAATGGCAAAGAGCGACACTCTGCATTCTCGGACGCGCGGCGCGTGGCTATCGCGCGCATACGAAGCGCGGAGCGTGATCGCGAAGCATGCGGTTGTGGCGCGCGGATTTCGCGTGCTCACACCCCGCTTCGCATCCGTCCGCGCACGCCGATGCCCTTCCCATAGTCTGTCTGTGTTGAAGTCGGCGCGATCTGGCGACCTCATCAGTCTTCGTTATCCGCATGAATCAACCTTGTGAGAGGAACCATGACCACCAATAACGTGAACTCCGCGTACTACCAGAGCCCGACGTTCCAGTACCCAGGCGGGCAGCAGAACGGCGGCGCGAACCAGGCGCAGATCGACGCCGACATCCAGCAGTTGCTCAACGACCTCGGCATCACGGGCGGCCAGTATCCGGGCGGCAGTCAGTATCCCGGCGGCGGCCAGTTCCCCGGCTCGACCGGTCAGTATCCCGGCGCGCCGTCGAACGGCAATCCGCCGCTGCGCTCCATCAAACTCTCGACGCGCTCCGGCGGCGAAGTGAGCCTGCTCGAAGATCCGTCCGGCAATCTCTACGACAAGAACGGCAAATCGGTCGGCACGGTGGGCGCGGACGGCAGCGTGAGCTTCACCGCCGACGGCAAGAATGAAGTCAACGAACTGATGACGAACGGCCGCTCGCCTTTCGATCTCATCATGAGCGGCGGCCTCGTCGAAGGCGAGAAACAGAGCGACGGCACGTACAAGTTCGCAGCGGATCAGGTGAACATCGGCGCGGGCGATCTGAATCTGAACAGCGCGCCGAACAACCGTGTTCAGCCGCTGACGGTTGAGCAGCCTGTACAGTCGCCGGGTAATTACACTCTTAACGTGTGACTTTTACGTTCGACGTGCCGCTCACCGATACACGCACGCATGCTGACGGCGAACCGCCGATGACCTGCGAGATCCCGGACCCAGGCTCGTACAGCGTGCTGCCGTCGATCATCGGCACGGGTTCGGGCGATCCGTACCCGCTCTATCGATGGTTGCGCGCGCATCGGCCGCTGTGCCGCGACGCGAGCGGTGTATGGCTCGCGTCGTCGCATGCGCTCGTCACGCGCATACTCGACGACGCGCGTTTTTCGGCGCGGCCGCCGCCTGGCACCGAGCCGCTCGACGATCCGCTCGGCTATGCCAGCATGGTCGTGTTTCAAACGGGCGAAGCGCACGAACGGCTGCGGCGCTTTCTCGGGCCGCTGTTTTCACGCAAGGCGTTGGTGTCGCTGCAAGACTTTATCGACGATGAAGTCGCGCGCCTCGTCGATCAATGCGAGCACTTGCCGCGTTTCGATCTGGTCGCGAACATCGCGAGCGCGTTGCCGGTGCGCACGATCTGCCGTCTGCTCGGGTTTCCCGATGCGCATGGCGCGAGTTATCTGGAGGCGTCGGCGGGCGCGTGGCAACTGATCAGCGGCGCGCCGATGTCCGCCGCGGAACACGCGCTCGCGGCCATGCACACCGAAGCCTTCCTCGCGCAAGTCGAATCGTTCATGCGCGCGATCGACCCTCACGCCGCGCCCGATCATGCGGCCTCGCGCTTCCTGCGGCTCGAACAGGAAGGCGGCATCGGCCGGCGCGAAATGCTCGTCAATATCCTGTTTCTGTTTATCGCCGGATACGGCACGACGCTGCTGTCCATCGGCAATAGCGTCGCCGCGCTGCTGCGCGAGCCGCGCGCGTGGCAGGCGCTGAAGGACGACATTTCGCTCGTGCCGCAAGCCGTGCGCGAACTGTATCGCTACGATCCCGTGGTGCAGTCCGTGTTTCGCTATGCATGGGACGACGTCGAGATCGACGGCTGCCGGATTCGTCGCGGAGAACGCGTGATGCCGCTCATCGGCAGCGCGAATCGCGACCCGGCGGTGTTCGCCGCGCCCGATGAGATTTGCTTCGAGCGCGAGGCGGGACGTTCGCTGACGTTCGGCGCGGGTCCGCATAGCTGCATGGGACTGGCGCTCGCGCGGATGCAACTGGAGTCGCTATTGCGCGCGTTGACTCGGCGCATGCCGGACTTGCGGCTCGCGCCTGGTCAGCAGGCGCGGCAGCAGCACGGTTCGTTTCATGGGTATGACCGGTTGGTGGTCGAGCGTTAGGCTGTCGTGATTGAACGCGACGCGCGTGGGGCTCGCGCACCTTGCATCGCATATCGGGTTGTCACTCCGACAGGAACTTCACGTCGCCCCGGTTGCCCGTATAAGTGTCGTACGACACCACCTGCGGGCCGCTGCCGCCTTGCGTATTGTTCGAACCGATCAACGTGATGCGGCCGTTGTCGTTGCTCGCGACGATCTCGACGTGCTCATCGTCGCCGACGATGCAGATGTCGCCCGGCTTCGCCTCGTTGCGGCTCACCGTGCGCCAGCCATCGCCCTTCAATTCGTTGTGAAGCGTCGACACGAGATTCGTGTGCTGCGACTCGGAGATCTTTCCGGACTTCACGAGACACGCCGACGCGAAGTTCGCGCAGCACACCGTCGTGTCGACGCCCTTGTCCATCGGCACGCCCTGGTCCGCCATGATGCTGGCCGCCGACTTGTGCAACTGCGTCTGGGCGACGCCCGCCGCATTGCCCGAGCCGGCCGGCCGCACATTGGCGTCGCCTCGCTCGACGGCGCCGTTCGCGTTGACCGCCCCCGTGCCGGATGAACTGCGATAGCTGGCTTGGGTGACGCCGCCGCTGCTCGTCGGGAGCGAAGGCATGGAGGGCATGGAAGGCATCGGCATGCCCGACGATTCCTGCGATGGACTCGTGATGCTCAACAGGAACTGCAGGAAGAGTTGTTCGAGCGCGTTGTCACCCATGCCGCCTGGCGAATTCCAGTTCGCGCCGGCGTTGCTGCCGACGTTGCCGCCGACGTTTCCCCACGCGTTCGGTTGCGTCGTGATGGATCGCGTGAACAGCGACGAAGGATCGGCCGCGCCCGTATATCCGCCAGCCGGGTAGGACAGCGTGGAAAATGCGCTATACGTCATGACGACTCCTTGTTAGCGAAGCGACGCGGTGGCCTGGCGCGCGTTGTTGCCGGGCACGCTTGAATGTAAACGCGGCGCGATGCAGTTGCCGCGTGCGGCGCGCAACGATGCGCAATAAAGCGAAGCGGACGATGAGGGGTTGCGGCGGGATGTGGGTGGACGTTAGCGGTTGTCGCGGGTACTTGCACGGCGTTGCGGCATTCTCGCGGAAGCCGACATAGAAAGCGATTCTGCGCAAGTTCGTTCGGCGGGTTGCGACGTGCGGCGGCGCGCACGCTTCGTCGTTGCGCGGCATCGCGGCGATCTCGCGCAGGTCGCCGCAAGAAGTCGATTCTGCGCAAACCGGTCCGGCGGTTTTGAGCGCGCAGCGGCGCACAAACGTCGTCATTGCGCGGCATCGCGGCGGGCTCCCGCGAGTCGACGTACGAATCGCTTCTGCGCAAATCCGTCCGGCGCTTCGCAGCGTGCCGGCGCGTCGGTTGCGCTTCATGTCTACTACCGCCATTGCGTTGCGTCGAGATCGCCGTGCCGAAACATTCTCTTTCCGCGCTCTGTCCCGTGGCCGCGTTGCATGCGCCTGCTGTCGCCGTCCGCGCGCTCGTCGCACTTGCGCTCGCGAGTCTACTCACCGCGTGTGCCGACCCGACGCCCGGTTCCATGCAACTGAAGATCGCCCAGCAGCAGAAGCTCGTCCCGCCTGCCAACGAAACCTTGCCGCTGTCGCTGCGAGCCGGATCGCAGGAGGTCCTTCAAGACGTGTTGAGCGCGGTCGGCGATGAAGTGTGGAGCTGCCGGCGAAGCGGCGGCGCGCTTCAGTGGACGTCGACAGGCACGGAAGCCACGCTCGTCGACCAGGCGCGCAAGAGCGTCGGCACGGTGATGCCCAACCGCATGTTCAGTGCGTACGACGGCAGCTACATGATCGGACGCCTCGCCGCCGACCAGACCGTCACGCCCGACGCGCTGCCGTGGCAACGCATGGACGCGCGCTTCAATGCCGGCGAGCGCACAGGCGAAGGCCGCTTTGCGAGGACGACGTCGGTGCAGCGCGTGCTGACCTCTGGCGGGCTTCCGCCGAATCCGGCTTGCGACCAGGAAGGCGTGTCGCTGTTCGTGCCGTATTCGGCCACGTATTTGTTCTATCGCGCGAGCGACCCCGCCGCAGTGGTGCCCGCGCCGGAGCCGCCGTTGAACGCGGCATCGGCTGCGCAGTAGCGTGGTCGGGTCTTGCGTCACGCACGAGGCGAAACACGACACATCAAATTCGCACGAAACGCGTGACGTATAGCGCCTAACGCGGCGCCCGCCTCACACGCGACGCCCGACGCCACACTCCCGCGTCTCGCGCGCCGCACCGCTGCATGCTTCGGAGGACTCGATGAACTTCCGCTTTCCGCCACTGACCTCTCTTCTACCCAGCCGCGATAACGCCGCGACTTCATCACAACAGCAACCGCAGCCACAAACCCACCCCACCACCCCCGACACCCAGACCCCGCTCAGCGGCCTCGCCCGTCTGTCCGACCGCGTGCGCCACAATCCGGTCACGCGGATTTTCCGCGCGTCAAACACCACGGTAACCGTGCTCGAATCGACGCTCACCGCAGCCGGCAGCGTCGCCAACCCAGCCGCCGATACGCGCTTTCCCCGTCCGCCGCAACGTGCGCCGGCGCAGGAACCGGCATCGCTCGACAGCGCGGCAATCGCGATCGGCGCACAGGGCGCGCAACTCGCGAACGCGTCGATCGGACGCACGGCCGCCTTCCTGGCCGACGACGCCACGCGCGGCGCGCTGCCCGTGCCGAAGTTCATGAGTCCGCGCGCGATCGGCCAGACGCTGCGCCGTCTGCGTAACCGCGAAGCCAACGCGGCCGCCCGCGAATGGGCGCAAACGCTCGACGATCACTTCATGCAGCCCGTGATCGCCGTGAACCGGCTCTTCCCGATTCCAGCCGATGCCACGCCGGAGGTGGCGGACGCGCGGCAGACCGCCATCAATAGCCTGCTCGACGGACTCACGCTGCGCAGACCCCGGCCGGCGCGTGGCGATGCGTCGTTGCCGCCGGCCGTCGAACGCCTGCCGCAGGAGTGCGTGGTGCCGGTCGCGGAGGCGCTCGCCGAGGCGAGCGGCGGCGATCCCGCGCTGGCCGCGCGAATTCTCGAACGCTTGCAGCAGCCGCTAGACATCGCCAGTAATGCACCACCCGACGCACCCGACGATCTGGAACCCCGCACCTGGCGCTGCGCGCAAAACCTCGCGCAGGCGCGTTGCGCCGCACTCGAAGGTCTGCTGCGTTTGCAGTTCGGCGACAGCGCCCCGCATGCGGAGCGCGGCAACAGCGCGGCCGCGCGGCTCGTCGTCTATTTGCAGGCCGGCCACAAGCTGCGTTCGATGGACGCCGACCTCGGCGCGACGCCCACCGATCTCAACGACGACGCGACGTATCGCATGTTCATCGACGATCCGTATGGCCGGCACGCGATGCTCGCGCTCGATGCGGCGCGGCGTCTGCCGTCCGACGCCGTCGACGCGAACGAGACCAACGCCCACGACATCGGCGCATGCGACATCGAAGCGATCACGGCTTACCGTCTGTGGCAAATGGGCTTCGACGAAAGCGGCCCCGGCTCCGATCTGGAGCGCGCGTCACAGTTGCTGTTCGACGGCGGCACGACGTGGGTTGAGCGCGGCGCACAGCGGCAGCAGCGCAAGGACGCGGCGCTCGGTTCGATCGACGGCGCACCGCCTGCCCAGCGCTTCGCGCATGCGAAGGCGCGCGTGGGACTTGCGGTACACGACGTGCCGCGCGTGTTCGGCAGGAACCGCTCGCCGATCGGCGTCTCGAGTCTGCTTGGCGCCGACACGCCGTTCTTCGACACGACGCGCGGACGCTACGACACCGCGCTGATCGCCGCCCGCACCGCGCTGCTCGACTACAGCAACGAGCAGTTGCCACGCGCGGCCACGCCCGGCCGGATGCTCACGCATGCGCTGAACGCGGAGCGCCTGCGGGCATGGACCGATGCGCGCCCCGATGTGCCATCCGACGCGCGGCTTCGCGAGTTGCAAAAGCGCCGGCCCGAATCGTTCGAAATCGGCCGGCGCGACGCGCGGCGGATGTGGGACGCCGCGCGCGCACGCGTCGCCGCAATGCGTGGGCAAGGCGATCCGCGAGCGCAGCGCAACGTCGAGCGCTGCTTGCGCATGTTCGACGATCGCGAGCGCCGCCGTCGCTTCGTCGATGAAATGACGGACGGCGGCTTCACGCTTGCCACGCTCGAACGCTGGTTCAATGCAAGCGCGATGGCCGCCGACGACGCCCCGCTCGCCGAGCCCACGCAGCGCAATCTGCAGGCCGCGCACGATCTGCTGGACAACCCCGGCATTGCGCCGCTCGAACGGATCACGACGCGCAATCTGCGCGAACAGCATCTCGCGCTGATGGCGCAGAACGTGCCGGGCACGGGCTTCACATCGTATGACGGCAATGCACTCGGGCTCGACGCCAGCGCCTGGGGCAACTTGCCCGCGAAGCTGCTGGTCTCCGCGGGACCGATCGTGACGGTACTCGGCGGGCGCGATTCGATGTATTCGATCGGCACCGCGTACGAAGGCGGCCAGATGATCTTCGGCAACCGCAGCCGCGTGAACGGCGCACTGGGCGCACAAGGTTTCGTCGGCGCGGCGCTCGATGTGGCCGGCGTCGCGGGCATGGCGGGCGGCTGGGCATCGTCGGGCGTGGGCGGCTCGCTTGCGTGGGAGCAGTCGGTCGTGCTGCGCGCGCGGCGGCTCGCGCCCACGCAAGCGACCGCCACGCACGAGGCCGAGGTCTGGCACAAGGACAGCCGGCAGATGGTCAACGCGTACTGGGATGCAGCCGAACAGGCGCAGACACCCGACGAGTTCATGCAGATTCTCGCCGCCGGTATCGCGGACAACGAACGTATTTCGCTGTCGTCGCAAAGCAATAACGCGACGTCGGTCACGGCGGCGCCGCTGACCGTCGGCGGCGTCGCGCGTGCGAACGTGCCGGGCGCGAGTTCGCCGGATCGCGTCGGCGTTTATGCGGGCGTGAGCTCGGGCGTGACGCTCTATTCCGCCGCCGATCTGAAGGAGAGCGGCGCGCTTGCCAGCACGATCGGCGCGACGTCCGTGCAGGGCTCGCTGACAGCGAGCGCGGGCGCGCAGTTCGCGCCGCGTGCGATTGGGCTGGGCGACGACGGTTTGAGCACGGGCTTGGACTTAGGCGACGTGGGATCGGTCAGCCCTGCCCCGAAGACGCTGGCCGGCGCGGCCGTCGACGTCACGCCGTTTGGGCGCTCGTCGTTCGTCTTCGCGATGCGCGATAACCGCGGCCTCGTCGCCGAATACACGATGCAGGACCGCATGTTCCGCAACGCCGACGACTGGGCCCGCTCGGTGCGCGCGAATCCGGCGTGGGTGCACGGCATCGGCGCGCAACGGCTGCAACAGGTGATCGAGCAGACGCAGTTGGAATCGTCCGGTGAGTTTTCGTTCGGCGAACGCTGGGTCATCAAGGACGAATGCGTACCGCGCCTGAACCAGTATCTGACGTTGTCGAATCAGTTGCGCTCGCGTCTGGAAGATGATGCGTCCACGCAAACGCTGAGCCGCGCGGAGCGTGCGCTGATCGAGGCGAAGCTGCGCACGCTCGAACGGAAAATGCAGAGCGCGTTCGAAGACCCGTCGGCGTGGCGGCCGCTCGGTTTGTTCGGTCTGCGTGAGGTCGCGCGCAGCAGTTCACAGGGCTGGAAGTACGGACTGCGTGCATCGCATGAGCAAAGCCGGATCGGTAAGAGCCTGACGTTCTGGACGCCGGTGTCGGAACCGGAGGGTGAATCGGCTGCGTTGGAAGTTGGTGGCGTGGTGCCGACGCTTGCAAGCACGGGCACAGGCACAGCGGCCGCTGACGCGCCAGGCGGCGCGATGTAACGACGGGCGGAGGCTTTGTCGATGGCTTTGGCTGCTGGCCGCAGCCCCCAACTACAACACCTCCCCCGCCGTCGATACGCCTTGCCGCGCTTCGTCCGCGATCAGCCGTTCCATGATGCGGCGCGCGTGCACCGCGCCCGCGTCGATCGGCAGCATCGCCGGGCGCAGCGACCAGAAATCGCGATCGCCGATCACGCATTGCTGCGCTTCGAGCATCGGAATGTCTTCATCGCGAAACGGCGCGAGCAGGCTTTGCGCCGTGCGGCTCACCAGCTCCGCGCCATGCTCGCCGATCGCGCGCGGCAAACCGAACGCGAAAAAATAATGCGAACTCGCGGCGGTTTCGGGGGTGAGCCAGTGCGCTGAAACCGCTTCGCGCGTCGTCTCCGGCAAGCCGCTTTCGCAAATGCGCACGACGATTGTGAGCAGCCCTGGCGGTATCCATTGCACGTCGAGTTCGCGGTCGGCGCGCTCGCCATAGAGCAGATTGAAACTCTGCGTGAGCATCGGCCGCAGATATTCGCCCTTCATCTCGCGACGCACCGACACCGTGTTGCCTGCGACCGTCGCACGTACCGCGCCGCTCGCCATCTGCTCGCTGCCGAGCGTTTCCGGATGCAGGTACTGAAAGTGGCTCAGGTCGAGCAGATTGTCCGCGCTCAACTGATAGTTCGCGTGCGTGTGCAGATAGCGCTCGCTCGTGAAGTTCTCTTGCGGATCGAGATAGTCGAACGCGGGAAGCGGCGTATCCGATGCGCGTTGCGGATCGCCCGGCCATAGCCAGATCGCGCCGTATCGTTCGCGCACCGGATAGTGACGCGCTTCAGCGCGCGCGGGCACGCGGCCATCGCCGTGCGGATTGAACACGCAGCGGCCTTCCGCGCCAAAACGCAGTCCGTGATACGGACATTCGAGCGCACCGTCGACCACGCGTCCGCGAGACAAAGGCGCGAAGCGATGCGGGCAGCGATCCGCGAGCGCAACCGCTTGTCCGCCCGCGACGCGATACAGCACGACGGGCTCGTCGAGCAGCGTGCGGGCCAGCGGCGCATCCGCCGTGACCTCGCTGGACAGCGCGGCGACATACCAGGCGTTGAGCAGATACGGCACGGCGAGTCTCCAGTCGGATCGAGCCACGATTCACCTGCGGCGAGCCCATATTAGGCAATCCGTAATTAAACACGCTCAACAATTCTCATAGCGGTAAATAACGGCAGACGCGCAATTAAGCAGGCGCTCGTGCGGAAATAAATGCGTATTACGGATTGCAAGCGATGGACGCGCGTGTCGCTTGCCCCCAATACCGCAGCGGTTAAATATTGGCCGGCGTCTAAAGTACGCTTTAACCTTACATCAACATTACATGAATGTAAGGATCGCGCGTAAACGGCTGTCGCAAAAGCGATTTCCGCGCTTCGCGCAGCTTCGCGTCTGTAAGGTTTAACGCGCCCTGCTCCGTCATTATTTTTTCGGCAAGCGGCAAAAAACGTCTATTGCGCCGAGTGAACTACGAGAAACAGGTAGTCGAAAAATGGCAATTTCGTGATCCGCTTTTCAATCAGGCGATTGAATCGCGGTGAGGAAACAAAACGTTACATCCTTGATGGACCACTCCCTCTACTGTCGAGTCGTTCGAATTGCGTAATCGGCCAAAGCCGCAAACGCATCCGCCTACCCGTTCCACGAATGACGTTCGCCTTTCGCCCGTGAGTCTCGCGGGCGAGCGGTATCGCACGGAGGAAAAATGAAACTTGCAGTGATGACCAGAAGCGCAACACTGTTCGGGTTGATCTGCCGTTGTTTCGAAGCCGACGGCGCGGTCTGCCATCGGTTCGCCGATGACGTCGCCTTCGCGCGCGCAATCTATCGCGACGAATACAGCGCGATCCTGATCGACGCCGACACCGGTCTCAATCCGCTGCGCCCGGTGCTCGCGCGGCGTGCCTGCTATGCCGACCGCCGCGCGCCGCTGATCGTGATCGGCGCCGGCCACGACCGCGAAGCCATCGCGCGGCTGTTCGATGCGGGCGCGGACGACGTCGTGCTGTCGCCCGTCGATGCGCGCGAGGTGATGCTGCGTGTGCACCTCGCATTGTTGCGCGTGCAACTACAGAGCGCCGATTCGAGCGACACGCTGGAATGCGGCGCATACCGGCTCGATCGCCGCAACTGCACGGTTCACGTCGACGGCCACGCGGTGCGCCTCACGCCGCGCGAATTCGCGATTGCGTGGCTGCTGTTCTCGCGCCGCGGCGAATATGTGAGCCGCCGCCAGATCGCGGGCGCTGTATGGAGCCGTTCGGAGGACATCATTGGACGCACGCTCGAACAGCACATCTACAAGCTGCGCAAGAAGCTCGAACTGAACGGCCCGTGGGGCGTGCATCTGCGGACCTTGTATGCGCACGGCTACCGCATCGAGATGACTGATACGTCGAACGCAGCGCTTGAAGAAAGCGTTGAAAGCGCGGACAGCATGGATAGCGTGGATTGCGTGGATAGCCACGGCGTCGCATTGGAGACACTGCACGACGATGCCCGCACAGCCGCGGCCATGACCTGCCTCGCACCGATGCAGCCCGTCGCTGCGCCGGCCGCGCCGCCTCGCGCCGAAGTGCATCCCGCCGATAGCGCGGTGGCCCGCAATGCGCCCGCGTGGGGCGACTCGCAAGCAGCGTTCGCCGCGTCCGCGAGCGGCGCGCCGAAAGCACCGTACGCGTTGCTGAGCGCAGCCACCCTCGCCGCGCGCACGCGCGGCAACGGCTAAGCCCCAAGCGTCGCGCTCAAAACTCGATGATGCGCGGCGACAGCAGAAACAAGCGCTCCATGTGACTGCGCTGGTCGTCGCGATAACGGAACAGCCCGCCGATCAGCGGAATCTTCGAAAGACCCGGTACGCCGGTTTCGCCGTTCGTCGACGTATCGACGCGATAGCCGGCAATCAAAAGACTCTCGCCCTGCCCGACGAACGACTCCGTGTTGATCGTGCTGGTCGTAATCACAGGAATGTTGTCGACCTGCTGCGAGGTAATCGCGCCGTCCTCGATATGAACGTTCAGCTTGATGTCCGTCCTGCCGTTTTCTTCCACGACGAGCGGCAACACGCGCAGCGACACGCCGGTCGACACGCTGTACAAATCCGCCGACGTGTAGCCCGACACGCGCACGAAGAAGCGCGTCTTCTGGTCCATCACGGCCTCGACGTTGTTGAGCGTCGCGACCTTCGGGCTCGCATCGATCTTCGCGAGATTGCTTTGCTGCAGCGCGTTCACGCGCGCGAGCAGATAGCGGCCCGCGTTGCCGAGCACCGCCGTGAGCGATCCGCCGAGCGGCGTCGTGTTGATGACGGTCGTGCCGTCCGACAGCGTCTGCGTGCCGAAGATCGGATCGATGTTGCCGTTGTAGCCGTTTTGCTGCGTCGTGCCGTTGCCGGTCTGAATGTCGATGTGACTGTTATGCGCGCGCCAGTCGACGCCGATCTGCTTGAGCGCGTTGTCGTCGATCTCGATGATATGCGCCTCGATTTCGATCAGACGCGGCCGCACGTCGAGCTTGTCGATCAGGCTTTGATACTGCGACAGGCGTTGCGGCACATCGCGAATCAGCACCGAGTTCGTGCGCGGATCGGCTTCGATCACGGGCAGCGTCTGGCTGCCGCTCACCGACGTGTCGCCGCTGCCGCCGTCGCCGCCATCGGACGAGCCGACCGACTGCATGCCAGGGCCACCGCCCGCGGCCATGCCGTTCAGCAATCCGCCGATGCCCGGCGCGACGCCGCCGTTCGCCGCAATGCCCGCAGGCAGCGGCGGATTCACGCCGCTTTCGTAGCCGCCGCCGTCGGTGCTGCCGGTGACGTCGCGCATCGGTTGCAGGCGGCGCATCGTCGGTTCGCGCGCCGCGCGATTGGCGGCCTGCTCGTAGCTGTCCGCGCCGTTGCGCCCGCGCTTGTCGCGCGGATGGTACATGGACGACAGCACGTTCGCGACGCCCGACACGGTCACCGTCTTGCCGTCGATCTCGACGTTGTGATCCGCGGCCCACGCATGATGCAACTGGAACACGCGAATCATCGAGCCCGAGCGCTGCGCCGCGTTGTCGTCGAGCCGGCGCGCGACTTCCGACACGAGTTGCACATACGCTTGCGGGCCGCTCACGAGCGCGGTGCTCTGGCTCTCGTCGTAAGTGATCGGAAAGCGCGAATTCTCGATGCGCAGTTGCGTGAGCGCCGCGCGCAAGTCGGCGGCGCTCGCATGATCGAGCTTGATCACGCGCCGCGTGACGGTGTTCACATCGCTGATCGACAGCACGCTGCCGTCGTAGAACCACACGAAGCCGAAGCTCGACGCGAGCGTGTCGAGAAAGCGCTGCGGCGGCATGTCGAAGCGGCCGCTCACGCTGCCGTGGACGTCGCCGGAAATGGTTGCGGGCACACCTTGTCCGGCGGTGAAATCGCGCAGCACGTCTTTCACGTCCTGCCCTTCGGCGCTGACGTGGACCACGGAACTGCGCCAGCGGATCGCGGCGGCTTCGGCGGGCGCCGCGAGCAAGGCGGGCAACGCGAAGACAAGAGACGCTGCCAGCCGGGCAGCAAGCATGAGCCGTTTGTTGTTCATGGGTTCCACGATGTCCACGATGGTCGATGGGTTGGCCGTGCGTCATGCAACGTGCAACGTGAGCCGGCGATGCCCAATGTATCGAAGCGTGTGAAGCACATCCTCAACAAATCTGACGGTTCATGCGCATTTGAGGAGTGTTGAGAATTGGCGGCGCGGCGCGCACGCTTATTTGCCCGCTCATTGCCCGCTTATTTGCGCAGCGGCCCCGCGATGGCGCGCAACTGTTCGCCGAGTCCCGAGAGCACGAGCTGATCGCGGACCTGGTCGACAAAAATCCCGACGAAGAGCGCAAGCATCATCACCGTGAGCGCGCCCTTCACCGGCTGACTGAGCGTCATCAGCTCGAGTTTTTGCGCCGACTTCGCCGCGAAGCCGAACGCGAAATCGACCAGCAGCAGCATCAGCATCATCGGCGCGGCGAGCTTGGCGGTGGTCTGCATCAGCGAGTCGGTCTGTTGCAGCACGAAGCTTTCGAGCACGTTCGCGGGCACCGGCGTCGCGGCGGTCAACGGCCACCAGTGATACGACTCGTACAGCGCGCCGAGCAGGAACGTCATGCCGCCGAAGGTCCAGAACGCGACGCTCGCCACTTGCGCGAGCAAGGTGCCCGTCGGCGTGGACTGCTCTTCGCGCAATGGATTGGTGATCTGCACATTGTTGTAGCCGGCCAGATCGTCGACGTAGATGCCCGCGCCTTCCGCGACCCAGAATACCGTCGATGCCGCGAAGCCCAGCAGCAGCCCGATGGCCGCCTCGCGCAAGCCGATCACGACAAGCGCCGTGCCGGTCAGCGACGTATAAAGCGAAACCGGCTGACCATACGCGATGAACGAGCTGAACAGCAGCACGACGCCATTGCGCACCACGCCTTGCAGGATGCCGTCCGCCGTCGGAGGAAACAGGTAGAGCATCACGAAGAGCCGCACCGAGCACACGCCAAGCACCGTCAGCGAGCGGATCAGTGTGGCGCCGAATTGCGGCAGTGTGGTGATGGTGTCGTACATTACGGATGGCTAATCAAATTTGGAACCGTGTGGCGTGCTCATTGCGCGGTGTCTTCAAAGGGCTCTGCCGTGGATGCCGGTCGGCGGACGCAAACGCGCTAGCGCGATTTCCTCCGCTTCGTCGTCCTCCGCGTCGGTGGCTTGACGGTCCAGCTCGACAAGCAAGTGCGCGATGCGCTCGCCGCACAGATCGATGCGGCTGCGATTCACCGCCAGTGCGCGCGTAGCCGCGGCGAGTTCGTCGGCCTTGCCGCGCAACGTGGTGTCAATCGCTGCGAGTTCGCCTTCCATCTGCTGAACACGCACGGCGACGACATCCGCATAGCGCATCGCCGCGTTGAGTTCGGCGAGACGAACGGCGCTACCGCCCGTCATCATCTGCGCGATGCGGGCGTGAAAGCCGCGCAATTGCTCGCGCGCGGCCTCCGTGCGCGCGAGTTGCGCGTCGCGTTGCGCGAGCGCTTCGGCATGCGCAGCGCGCGCGGCGATCAGGGCCACTTGCAGACGGCGCTCGAGCCGCTCGCGACGGCCTATCGTCAATTGAAGCGCGGCCACCCGCCGTCGTGTCGTCTCGGGACTGTGCGTCGTGCTCATCGTGTCAACCGTTCGCCAGTTGGAAAAGCCGCGCCTCGGTGTCCTGCGGCGCGGCCAGTTCATGCGTCGCCTGATTGAAGAACGCGCGGATCGCGTCGATCTTGCGAATCGCCTCGTCGGCAAGCGGATTGCCGCCCGGTTGATATTCGCCGATCTGCAGCAGCATCTCGACCTCGCGATGCTTCGCCAGCAACTCGCGCAGCCGGCCTGCCGCGCGCACATAGTCGGGCGTCATCACTTGCGGCATCACGCGAGACAGGCTCGCGAGCACGTCGATGGCCGGATACTGGTTTTTGGCGGCGATTTCGCGCGACAGGATCATGTGTCCGTCGACGATCCCGCGCACTTCCTCGGCAATCGGATCGTTGCCCGACTCGTCCTCGGCGAGCACCGTGTAGAGCGCCGTGATCGAGCCGTGCTCGCCCATGCCCGCGCGTTCGAGCAGGCGCGGCAACTCGGCGAAGATCGACGGCGGAAAGCCGCGCCGCGCGGGCGGCTCGCCGGCGGCGAGGCCGATCTCGCGCTGCGCGCGGGCAAAGCGCGTGAGCGAATCCATCATCAGCAGCACGCGTTGGCCGCGGTCGCGAAAGTGCTCGGCAATCGCGGTCGCGACATAAGCCGCCTTCGCGCGCTCGATCGACGAACGGTCCGAGGTCGCGCACACGACGATGGAGCGCGCCATGCCCTCGGGTCCGAGAATCAGCTCGACGAACTCGCGCACTTCGCGGCCGCGCTCGCCGATCAGCGCGATCACGGTCACGTCGCATTGCGCGCCGCGCGCGAACATGCCGAGCAGCGTGCTCTTGCCAACGCCCGCCGGCGCGAAGATGCCCATGCGCTGACCTTCGGCGAGCGTCATCATGCCGTCGACGATGCGCACGCCGGTCGCAAGCGGCGTGTCGATCATGCGCCGGCTCATCGGCGAAGGCGGGTTCGCGAAGACCGGGCGCTCTTCGATGGTATCGAGCGGCCCGAGTCCGTCGATCGGCTCGCCGAGGCTGTCGATCACGCGGCCCAGCAACGCGTCGCCGACCGGCACCGTCAGCGAACGGCCGAGCCCGACGACGCGTGTCGAGCGCGAGATGTCGGCGAGCCGCGAGAACGGCGAGAGCAACGCGACGTCGCGCGTGAAGCCGATTACTTCGGCATGCTGAAGTAATTCGCCATTGACCGCGCGCAGTTCGCACAGCTCGCCGAGCGTCACGTCGAGTCCGGCCACCTTGACGAGCGTGCCGATGACTTCCAGCACCTTGCCGGTTCGCGCGATGCTCGCTGTCGACAGGATCTCGTGTTCGATCGCATCGGCGAGGCGCTCGGCATCGAAAAGCGGAAGCAATGCGTCGTCCGGGTCGTCGGCTTCGTGGATGGCGGGCGCATTGGCTGCGCGCGGCGGGGTCATCGCGAGCCCTCGTCGTGCCCGCCGTTCCAGTCACCGTCTGCATGGGCGAGTTCGGCGGCGTCGTGCTCGTGCTCGTGCTCCTGCACATACGGCGCGAGCGATTCGGCGACCGCGCCGAGTTCGCTCGCGGACTGCTTGAGCGCCCGCGAGACGGCGAGCCGCATCGCGCGCATTTGCGTCGCGAGGCTCGCGTCGATCGCGCCGAAATCGGACTCGCACAGGCAACTGCCTGGCGCGAGCCGCTTGTCGGCGACCACCGATAGCGGAAACGGCCGGCCGAGATCGCGCCAGCGCGCGGACAGCCGTTCGAACGCGACGCAGGCCTTGTCGTAGTCGACCGGGCTCACGGCGACGCGCAGCCACGTCGCGCCTTCGACGATGCGGTCGACTGCCGACAGCGCCCGCTCGAACAGTTGATCGGCCTGCTGGACCTGCACGATCTGCTCGACGGCCACGGTCACGATGCTCGCGATCCGCTCGCGCATTTTCAGTTGCGCGCGGCGTTGGCCGGCGCCTGCATCCGCGAGGCGCTCGACCCAGTCCGCGAGCGCGCGCTGTTCGCCGTCGCGGTAACCGCGGGTGGCGGCGTGCTCGTACTCGTCGCGCGCGGCCGCGAGAATCGTTTGGGCTTCGGCGTGCGCGGCGGCGACGATCGCCGCGGCTTCGTCGCGCGCGGCGGCGAGGGTCGCTTCGCGGTCGGCGGCGAGTTGCGCGTACGCGGCGTCGATCTCGATCAGCGCGCCGAACGCGGCGCGCGGCACCACGTCCGCGTGCGCGCCGACATGGCCACGGCCGTGTGCGTCGCCGTGGATGCTGACCGCGGCGGGCAGTAGACGGTCCGATCTCAGCCAAATAGCCATGCCCACTCCGAAAGCAGTTCGGGAAGTTGCGCGAACAGGAACGCGGTGCCGCCGGTGTCGAGTTCGCGCGCGGTCGTGGCGGGCCACGGCGGGGGTAAGTCGCGGGGCAAGGCGAGGCGTAGGAGTGGACAGGGGCGTGGCCACGCGAACAGCGCCGCCTCCTGCGCATCGCTGGCGGACAGCGCCACGTCACGTGCGATCAGCGCATAGCCTTCGTACGCCAGCCGTTCCGCGTCGAGTTCTTCGAGCGAAGGCAGATGGCCGCGCGTGACGAGGCGCGCTACATCCGGCACATTAGCCGACGCGCCGCCAGCGCCGCCGCCATGCCTCGGCGCAGCACCCAACCGTTCGAGCGGCACGCCGATCCATTCCGCGAGGCGGCGGCGGCTCGGCTTGTCGATCAACCTGCGCACCTCCGCCCGACGCAACAGCAGCGCGCGCATGCGCAGCACGCGCAACGCGTCGTCCACGGGCAACGCATCGAGCACGAGCGGACTGGGCGCGCGCAAGCTGTCGAAGTCCGGCAGCGGCACGCCGGCCGCGCGCAACAGCGCCCGCGAACAGGCCGCAACCGCACCGGTGTCTGTGTTCGCCAGCGCGTCGCGCAGTGCGTCGAATGAGGCGGATACCGTGGCCGGCGACACATCGAGCGCGGGCGCCCACCATGACGGATGCGCCCAGCGCGCGGCGTCATTTGCATTGCGCTGCCACGCGGCGAGCGCGGCAGCGGCGCGAGAAAATGGGAAGGCTGCGGGGGACGGCGCGGAGCGTGCTGCTGGAAACGCGGCGGATGCGGGCGTAGAAAGCGCAGAGGAAGAACTCGCTGATCCCGTCCCCGCCAACCCAACCGAAGAACCCGCTGATGCCTGAGCCGAAAGCGCACGCGAAGACCCCGCCGCCCCCCACGCGGCTAACCCACCCGAAGACACCGCCGCCATCATCACGCCGCAGAAGAAGGTTTCGCACGCCGCCACTTGCCGACGAGCGCGCTGATTCGTGCATAAACACGCGGATACAGCGGACCCGCCGCGGCCTTCGCCGGCATCCCGCGCCGCAACCACAGAAAGAGACTCGCGGCGCCGACGAGAAACACCAGCGCCGCACCGATCAGCGTCGGCAGCGGCGAGACTTGCGCGGGC
>Ga0209795_10000537_pt1 | contig 28522 bp, 28 predicted proteins | sample AgamicOrMarz_FD_187166 | JGI IMG/M metagenome (GOLD analysis project Ga0209795, IMG submission 187166) | Agave microbial communities from Guanajuato, Mexico - Or.Ma.rz (SPAdes) (version 2) | ecosystem: Host-associated > Plants > Phyllosphere > Phylloplane/Leaf | place: Guanajuato, Mexico...
AGGCAACAAAATAAGTAGAATCAAGGTGAAACTGGGCTAGCTTTCATCCGTCTCAACAGCTAGTCTTTATAGGAGCTCTGGTTCATCCGTAGTTCCGTATGCCTCAGCTAAGGTGGAGTCATAGGCAAGTGCAACTTAACTAGATTCAGTGCCGGTTTTTGTGGCAATCCCATGGCGAGTTTATGATTCGGATCCATACCCGGTGGATCGAGTTTCCCGAGTCCAAGCACAAATAGCTGAGATAGCTGTGGGAAATACTGGAGCAGAACCATTCGTTGGAGATAAAGACGGAGATCGGTCAGTTGCCCGACTGGTATTTTACCCGAAACCAGTTTCCGCAGGGGCTGAAGCATAAACGGATCGGGTAGCCCGGAGATGCTAGCTGCTAGGAAGAAGAAATAAGAGCCTCGGTTTGACCGGGTAATTCAATGTAATTCAATTGATACGATGGGGTCATTCAAAAGAGGTGGGCAGACAAGGCATGTTGACTACTCTGCTTTTATAGTGTGCTACTTAAAGGCTGGTCTACTACTGAATAACTGGACTGCGAAGCCCGGTCTTCCCTTCTCGCCCAAGGGCGGCGTATTAGACTATGCGTGAGAATTTGTATAAATTCAATCAAATTAAAGATCATATCTCGAAGTAAGATTTCCATCTACACGTCACAGACTTGCGGGGTACCACAAAGCTCTAACCAGCCCCACCCTACCTCGTAGAAAGAAGATCTCATTCATCTGATGTTGAACTTGTTCCGAAGGGCTCTGAAGTCAAGGTGTCAGACGGATAGACAGCTTACTCTTACTTAGGGACTTACCAACCTCAAAGGGTGGACTTCCTCGAGAAAGGCTTTCTGAAACTAGAAAATGAGAATATGACCTTCCCTTATCTTATAGGGCGGGCAAGCTCTCAATAGAGATTGGAACGAGCTACTTTGAATCCTAATAAAAGCCTTTGAGATTTTTCCCGTACCCTTGAGGGCATGTGGGATATAAATTCATCACCCTGACCAATGAATCGTCACTACCTTCTGATCAAGAATGAATCCACCTATGAGCACGGGTTTGTAATATGATTTCATCTGTGATGACGGAACGAATCGACTGTTCTGACGATGGTTGGAGTTGACGTCAGTCAAAGTCACTTTGAAGAGTGAAGAATCCATGTTCAGACCTTCGCTTGATTCAGTCTATCTATCGGAAAAACGTTGATGATCGTCTGATTCTGATCCTTCCTTATCAGGGGCTCTTTTCAATCTTACTTTGAAGAAACGGACCAGCTAACCACTTGCTCCCCCAGTCAACCTTGCTTTCCTTTCACTTCCAGATACTTCCTTTCGAATAAGGACGGACGTCAGTGCTACTGATATAGGAATTACGGCTATCTTCCCTACTTCGACTAGAGCACATAAAGAAGGCCAATGTTGCAACGTCAAAGTGTTTGGACTGGGCTTCTTTTTTATTTAGATCAAATAGATTGACTCATAACAGAATTAGAGGAAGTAGGACGGATTGCCTGCCTATCTCTTTAATGGCTTCGCCTGCCTTTCACGTCACCAACATCACCAATTTTCTTCGTGTCACTCTTGATCTCACTAACTATCTTATTTGGAAGACTTCGACGGCTTAGCCTACTTTAAATACGAAATACGGATTTCGATAGGTAGGGTAGGAATAGCGATTGAACCAATTTCCCTTAAAAACTCGGGGATGGGGCTACAAGCAACAAGCACAAAAGCAGTGAGCTCCGCAACAAAAGCGAAGCGGGCCGCGCTAGCGCCCAACCGGCTGATAAAAGGTATAATTCAGCACGAAATGCCCTACCAAGGAAGCCTAATCAAAGCAGGCAAACAAGAAGATCTAACTGAGTTGATGATGGACCGGATCTCGAAAAGCGAGAGGCTTTCATAAAGACGTATGAGAAGGGTAGGGTCGAGAGAATGCTTCCCGATCACTCCCTAAAGAACAAGACTATTCAATATTCAAGATCACTGCAGTTCCTTTTCTACTCAATCAAGAAACAAGATCAGACGTATCGGCCTATATTCCCACCAATGTGATCCCCATTATTATCGCTTTTCTTATTTTGAAGTTCCTTGGTCCGTGGTATATTAGAAAAGAGTGGACTCGATTCAACTCTTTTTATCCCCTTGTGGATTTATCTTGTGTGTGCCAATTGGGGTGAGTGGCTTATCCTGAAAATGGATGATGCTCCGGCTCATTTCCAACCCGAACAGGGAAATCCTCCTCTGGCACCACCGGTGCTTGAGCTTCGCCACCAATTGGATCACTTCACTAGCTCCTTGAATCGAATCTCTATGCGCAGTGATTATTTGATAGGGCTAGCTGACCGTTTAAAGGTTTACGAATCCGCCCCAAATCAAATAGTCGAGGGGATTTCTGCCTTACAAGGGAACATCCGGAAAAAAGGCAGGAGATGCCTTAGTAGCCTTCATGCGCGAATGGGATCGGCAGCAAGCAACATTCTTAACTAACTATAGAGATTGTTTAAGACATTATCGGGCAACACTTTAAGTTCAAGTCAAGTGATTGGATAATGGATCGAGCTTGTGCATCTTTTCGTTCATAGTGGGAGAGGGTCCCCTTTTGTATCTGACCTTAAGATCAGGGGAAACAGAATCCATTCTAGAAGGTTTCATGAAAGGAGTCCCCTCTCCCTTACGGTCGAATGAGTTTCACTCTGTTCTTAGAATCTCGTTCTTCAAAGCAACTACGTACCTTTCAGTCGAGTGGCTTCCGCTCCTAGGTTGAGTTGTACGCCTACATAACTTACCTCCCAGATCAAGGAAGGAAAGTCTCAGATCTATGTAGTTCTCGACCCCTTTTTTTTACACGGTTCCTGTACTCTTGTTGACTGAAGTAAAGTAATCCGGTGGACGGGACCCTTTTCTTTTCCCACACTTCAGAAGAGTAGAAAGGAGTGTAAGATTGGTATTGGATGTATCGTTAGGTTGTGCCGAGCTCCGTTTTTTTTAGTGCAGGATTATAGGGAGGTTATATTAGCCTCCCAAGGTATTTACTGCCTGAATAAGTAATAGGTAGGTATGACTCTCAACACCTAACTGGGATAAATTAGTATACATTTCCGCTAGTAACTGTACATTATCTCCAGGAACAAGAAACTCAATAACATCATAGCCATCTTTGCCAGGTGGCAATATCACATTATTTTCTTCAAATAGCGGGGTGACTACCCGTTGTAATTGTTCTTTCAGCGTATCAGAGACTGACGCATCCACCCGTTCCTGCAAGGTTTCTGGGGTTAATGAGCGCAGCCTGGCGACGCGCCAGGTGGCAATAATCAAAATAAACGCGGGTAAGGCAAGAACGGAAATTAGCTCTATTAAGTAGTTCAATGCTTGATCTGCCATTGTTAGAAAACCTTATCTCTATCTTTCAGCAACTGAACGGGAATGAGTTGAACATAGTGAAACGAATCTCTTTGTGAAACTCATTTAGTTGAACATAGTGAAACTCATTCGACCGTAAGGTACGAGCTTATGACCATGCTCGGGCATAGTCCATAACTAGATTAGCACCTAAAAACTGTAGATAGAAAAATCAATGGTCATCTGGTTCATATATGATAGTGGCATGCGAGTCGTAACATGCTGTAGAAAAGATAGCAAGACTAGTGTGGCTTTGTTTTAGATCGTCAGAGTGAGTTTCTTCTCTTCTAGCTCTTCGTTTTACAGTTTTCCTATACTTGTGTGAAAGAAGCCCGCATACCCACTTCCCGGAAACCATTCTTTACCTGAACCCGGCCTAAAGATAAGATTAGCCCCTGCCTTCTCTAAAAGCTTCTCTGATTCCGTTGAAAACCGTAGTAGGGCAAGAAGCGGTTGAACTAATGGCCTTGAACGAACCGGCCTGAACTGAAAAGGAAGAGTTTGATTTCCAGCCATAGTCATGGGCACTCTTTCTTCGGCGGCTTTAAGCTAGCCTTTTGAAGTCAGTACAGAAGGACCTTGAATGCACTTTGCTTTCGGTGTAAAGGTTCAGCCCTCATAGATAAAGAGAATGGGATCCCGACCCGATGAAAAATGCTATCAGCTCCGGAACCTCTCGATCAAGCTGCTTCTACTTTTTCTATTCATTCTATTCAAGACGGGGAGAAATCATCAATTCAATTAGATGCCGGTTCTTTCCTGAAACTAGCTGCCAGAACTGGGCGTCATAGGGCGTGCGAAGGGGATGGCTTCTAGCTCCCTATCATCGTATGTAAGATGAAGAGAGAGATGTTCGATATTGCTTCTCCTCTGCCTGGGAAAGCAGCCGAACTCAGGACTTGATAGATTAGTATAGATTAGTAATCTAACTTTCTCTCCTCCGTCACCTTTCGTTAAAACGGCGCTCATCTTCTTTCTTGACTCGGATAGGAACCCCTCACCCTACGAAATGAAAAGAGATGGCGGTTCCTCGGCCTTGCCCCATTCTGCTTCTGAACCTATGTATTGGGTTGGGGAAAGCTGCTTCACTTCGCGCCTCTGCCCTTGCATCCTCTCTTTCTTCTTACTCGTTCGTGCCGCTAATGTAATTCCTTCCTTCCGAGTTGATTGAATCCCTGGAAAGAAAGATGAGCAGCCAATCCAGGTAAGCAAGAACCTATGCCTTGCCCAGTAGTTCCTATTGATGGAAAAACTAGCTTATTGACAGAACACTCTATCCCAAAACAAGTCTATCTATCCTAAAGCTAGCTTCGCTAACAGTAGTGCTTGGGACGACCGCCCTTGTTTAGGGAAAGAAGTTCTCATCGATTGACAGAAAAGGAAATTATCCCTAGCTAGAGTGAGAAAGCATCTTTATGTCAATAAAACTGATCAAGAAGGATTGGTGGCCCTTGTTGAAATTGATTGAATCCGCATAGCAGTTTTTACGTTCCAAAAGAAAAGAATAACGTAGGTAGACTAGAAGGATTAGTTTCGGGCTTAAGACATAGTAGCTCTCTTGCGGCTACCTTTGCTATGTCATCCGATGCTGTTCACAAAGCTATAGACCCGGCTATCTCCGAGTTTAAATCGATCCCAGGAATCTTTTTATTATTCTTAATAGAACCCGTCCTCCCATTAACAAGGGGCTCAAGGGAAAGGCCTTTTTATCTCCTCTTAACACTGTGATAGTTAGAAACCTACCGGCTTGCACTTGCAACAGCAAAAGGTCCGAAGGACGCTTAACACCATCCTCACATCCCTCGCTGTTCAAAGTCCCATCGGGGCAATAGAGGGAGAATTTTCAATTCCTTCTATAAGGACACCGTTGGATCTTGGTAGCTTCAAGTTAAGATTTTCCTTTCCGTGACCCTTGCAACGGACTGAAGAGCGTGCCCCAGGTATGGATGGAGGTCCCAAGTTACATGTGCCATGCCAAAGGCAAGAGGACCTATGGTCGTATGGCATTTGGACTAGGAAGAGTGACCTATGAGCTTGAAACATGCCCTTATCCGGATTGAAGGCCTTAGCCAAGTCTTGCCCCTGCCGACCTGACTTTGGAACAGCATCCATTCCGAGTGGAAGTGAGGGACAAGCTCTGGGAAAGATGGTGGCCGTGAGGTTACAAAGGTCGTGAACCTAACTTGGTGATTTCGGTGACGCTATCGGATGACAAAAGGATGCCGGACCTTCTTCTGGAAGCGGGAAGGTTAGTCACCGCATTGACTCGAATGATAACGCAAATCATTTCTCCCAGTAGGCTATTATTCATCACTCTCCCCGTGGGTTTCGGCTTAGTTAGGAAGAAAGAATTGTTAACAAGTCTATGAGCTTCTTCTAGGGCATGCCGCCTTTCCTTGAGGTTAAGACCTGGTTGAATTAGCTACATCCCATAAGCTCACTCTGGCCGGACACCTTACATCTATCTTTATATAATTATATAATATAGGTCTACGTTGTGTCGTAACAAAGGCTTCGTATTTGGGTCGATTGCTTTGTCCTCCCTTGTTGAAAGCCTAGCCTAAAACCCAAAAGCCTATGCTTGTTTTCTTTGTTAGTTCAATGCATGGATTCGCCCCTTGCCCGCTAAACCTCCTTCTCAAGCTGGTCAATTACATCGATCCTGCTCCTAGGGGAAAGCATTCCCCTGACTCCTACGACTAGGATAGTCAGTATTCGTCTCCAATACAGCTAACTAAACTGCTAACAGTCCCTAAGCCTATGCCTTCTTATGTGAATCTTGTACTGTTAAGAAAGCAAGGCAAGAAAGAATGATTCCCCAAGAAAGTCCAATGTGTCCTCTCCCTCTCCTTTCAGTCGAGAACTTCGTGCCTCTCCCGGTGGTGGCTTCGCAGCCTCTCAAGGAAGTCTTTTGCGAACTTCGTGCCTCTCCCGGTGGTGGCTTCGCAGCCTCTCCTTTCAGTCAACAGCGTGGGTCCCCACTCAGCCTTATCAGCCTTAGGTGTCATCCCTGAAAACTGGTATAGGGGGGCCCATATAGAGAGTAGACAGCGAAAACAAGAGCTTCCAACAGTAGATCCGAATATGCATAAACTGTAGCTCAAAAGAGCTTACCCTCCATTCCCCTGGCACACACGTCTCCATAAGACGAGCGACGGAACCAGCCTATTTTTATTCTTTTTTTACACGAGATCCATAGATAGGAACATAGTAAAGAAAGGCAGAGACCATAAACTAATAGTAGGATCTGTTGCTGGTTCTGATCCAACTGACTCTAAATATCCAACAACAGGGGGGTTAGTGAGGTTAATAGGTCCAGAGGGACAAGGAAGGTATAGTTTCAGCGCTCTTTTAGGGCCACTATGTTCGCATCCCCCGACTCATAATCGAAGTGGTCTCGTGCGATCTCATGCGCGGCCATCATTAAGTCGGCCGGGCTGCCCGCGGTTACAGAATCGCCCGCAGAAGCCCCCTTGGCTCTCTCTCTTCTGTGCTAAAACGACGCAAGGTCTGTTTTGAAAGAATCGAAGAACCTAATGGATCCAATTTCCGCTTTCAAGGCTCAGGGACAAGAGGGGATTCGAGTTCGAGAGCAGTATCTTCCATCAATGACAGCGGATCTGCGACAGGAAAAGCAGGAGAGAACAGCCGGGAGATGGAGGCAGCAGGGGAGTAAAAAGGAGAGAAAAAGGCTATGCCGAAAGAGAGGAGAGGCCGACATCAACAGGAATACTATAATAATATAGGACTTTCGCCTCAGCGATGCCATCCTCTACTCTGGAGTCAGGGATATAAGATTTATTGTGGCGGGGTGCGCCATAATGGGGTTTGCGATCTATGGATCGGAGGATTTTAACGGCATGTCTTTCTGCGATGGACCGTCACCCTTCCCTTATTCTTCCTTCAATTAAAGAAAATTTCTAATGATAGGTAAGATTTTTAAGAAAAAGCCTAGGAAAGCCGATTTACAGAATCAGACTTTCTGTTTAATCTTGAATAGGAGATGAAAGCCACTCTCAACGGAAAGAAAACAGTCTGGCTTCGCCTTCCGGCCGGACGGCAGAGAAAGCATGTGCCTTGACTTTCGCGACCTCAACAAATCCAGTCCCAAGGCTGACTGTCTTTCATGTTCTAACTCACACAGCGGATATGCGAGATTTCCTAACTCTACTCGTAAGTGGGACCAGGCGGGGCCTTTCCTTCAACTAATGAAAGCGATTCAGTCAGTAGGAAAGTCATCTCACTGAACATTGGATTATATACAAGCTCGTTAACATTACAACCAATCCATCCTATACATTTACATTAAAAATCTTTCTCCCGGCAAGGATCAGGATCAGAGATCCCTTACCAATCCCCTTCATAATCATAGTATGTGGTCGAATCTATTGCAGCTTTCGACTGGGCTGTGGTCAGTCGAGGTGAAAAAATTCCTTCCTAAATCCAGAAGTGAATTGAAGAGTGACGAATCTGGAATGAGGAAAGGTTCTTCCTTTCTATTCTAGTAGTAGAGGCCCGAGACTTTCCTTTGACGAATCTTTCCCTGTCTCCACCCTTTCCGCCTTTGCTTTGAATTAGCTACTTGAAGGGGGAGTGGCGATTTGCGACCTTCTGCCTCCACTGCTTCCACTTCAACCTCTCCTACACTGATTAGTGACGTTTTGTTTGCCCCCGGAGAGTTTAACCGTGAAAAATGACTCATATATATCAGCCAGAGAAGCCTGTGACTCATACACCATCAACCATAGTGTATACCAGAAAGAAACTTCGTCTAAGACCAGATCTTGTTGAAGCTCAGCCAGGACCTGAAAGAGATCAGTAAACCAACGCTTCTCCCTCTCCAGACTCAAGCCATGATCCAGTTCCAGACAACATGCCTGAGGTAGGCCATTATTCCTCTCGTCTCTCTCGTCCTGTTCAAGGCTTTGGTTTCATGCAATTCGCTACGCTCCTTGTCATCGTGTATATGAAGCGTCTTTCTCTTCTCTATAAAAGAACCCGAAAACTTTTATGAATTATATTTCGTAATCTCAATCATGTTGGAGAGAGACCATGGTTGAAGAGCTACAAGCTCTTGAAAGAATACCTGGGAGTTTATTTGCTTCCTTTTACTTAAGGTAAGCGATCGATTTGAAACTTCGTTGTGTACAAGGTAAAGCGTAAAGCGGATGGCTCTTTTTTCGTTAGGTACAAACTAAAGTAGCAAAAGGCCTTGCTCAAGAATATTGGATAGATTTGGAGGAAACCTTAACTTCAGTCCAGTTGTGAAGATTAGGACTTTACTGGCTATTGCTGCATTAAAGAAGTGGTCCCTATACCAGCGTTATGTGAAAAATGCCTTCCTACACGGAGCAAACATTGCATTAGTAGGCCCCATGTGATCCGTCATTCAGTGCAATAAGAGGGCCCGTAGCTATTAATGTTTAAATAAGATTCACTTCGTTCTGTACGGGATAAGGAGCGAAAAGCGCAGCATGGCAATCGGAGACAAGTCAAGAAAAGTAAGAAATTGGATAGATAGATTCGTGAGTAGTGTAATCATAAAAGCCCACGGAGCGGTGACAGGATAGGTAATCTACTCTTCATGGGTACCGGAGATCCCTCCTTCTAAAGTAAGAGGATGAGTTAACTTACTGTCCGCAAGGATATTGGCCATATAGGACGGACCTTTCTTTGCAACCTCATCGTAAAGACGCCAGAGCAATCCAAATCAGATTAACTCAGGGTCCTCACTATGAGGATTTCGCTTGCCTTGGTGGAAGCTCTGGATGTCGGTAGAGCTACTTCTTCTGGTCATGTTCTTCCTTTTGGACCTTGGTTGAGAAGAAAAACCTTGTGCATAAAGAACAATACACCTACCAACGCTTGAAAATACTGATCATTGGCTTCAACTTCATGAGACTCGGAAGTAGAGTCCTCTCTAAATGTACGGATAGGGAAAATCTTCCACTGAGTGGTCATCGTTAGGTTAGACGTGCTTCTATCTACGCTATAGGTATTAAGATAAACGAATTCCCCTCTCCCTTTGAAAGAAAGGCACTTGGTTTAGTAGGTGCCAACTTCCATTCATTGAGAATGGGAATCTGTAGCTATTGATGATGATAATCTGTCATCAAATCCAGGGAAGACTGGAATCAAATAATAACCTACACAGGCTCAAAGCTTCGCTCACTTCACCGGTAAACTCGTTCTATTCATCATATCAAAGGGGAAATAAGAAAATCATAATATCTTTCATGAAACTGTTAAAGTTCTAATTAAGGACGCTCTTTGTCGAAGTGACTGACTCCTAGCCACGAACCCCGAACGACGTCCTCACATCTCTGCCTCAAAACCTGGGCCTCCTCGGTTGCATCAGACTCGACCTCTTCTTCTCCGGCGTCGCCCAAACAGACAAGCACCCCGCTTGAAACCCGGGAGACGTCGACCATGACTACCCAGACTTCCGGAGGTTTTGCGTTTCCGTAACCGGAGCATCAGCTGTTCTCTGACCCTGACGTGATTCCTCAACCAAGGCCTGTACTAAGAAGACAGTGCAAAGTCCTCGGTCAACCTCAGTCGCTGCTGGTCTTCGTGGAAACGGGACTTCCACACCTCTTTCTATTGGGACGACCACAGGTGCCACCAATCCTGCTGTATCCAGTTTTAGGTCGTCTGAACCTGATCTTGGCCGACCCTGCTCCAGATTACACTTCCACTGAATCTTCCGCTCCTATATTTAATCCTTCGTCCTCCTCTACTATTCACCATTCCACACATCCCATGCAAGCGAGTTCTGAGGTCAAAGTGAAGATTGATGGTTGGTGAAAGATGTCATTCAAAAAGCCAATCCGTCATATGCGCGAACTCTCTCCTCTGAAGCTTCCTTACCTATAGAAGTTTTTCCTCTGCCATGAAAGAGCCCATTTGGCGCGCTGCATGAAGAATTGAATTTTTTATCCAACCGTCTCTTTTACCCTTTTTATCCGGGTATGAATGTTATTGGGTGTAACTGGGTCTATCGTGTTAAGCATCAGGCTGATGATTCTCTTTTTCGGTGTAAAGCCCGTGAAGTCGCTAAGGGCTATAAGAAAGCAAAATTATTCTATTTTTCTGAAACCTTCAGCCCGGTAGTTCGTCCTGCTACTTAAAGCTTAGTTCCTTCTTTTTCCAAAGATTGGGACATCCAAAAATTGGATGGATGTAATATACGGTCGGATAGTTCTATGTTTGTCTATCACAGAAATGGCCATCATCTTATTGTTCTTCTTTATGTTGATGATATCATCCTTACCTTCTGTTCTTTCAGAATTTATTCAAAAATGAAAAAAAACCGGTCTCTGAATTATATTATTTTCTTGGTATTCATGCTACTCGTACTCCGGTTGGTCTTCATCTTTCTATTCGCAAATATGCTCGTGATCTTTTGTCCAGAGCCCACATGCTTGAATGTAAACCTCTTACGTCACCTATAGCTGGTTTTATTTAAGCCTTCGGCTCATGAAGGGGATTTCTTTTCTTTCTGGATGCTACTGAATATAGCAGTCTTCTTGGATCTCTACAGTATATTACTATTACACGACCTGCGATTTCATATGCAGTGAATACTGTGTGTCAATTTATGAGTTCACCACCGACCACCCATGAAGTTGCTGTTAAGCGTATTTTACGGTTTTTTGCTGTCCCCCTTGTTATACCTAAAATATAAGTGGAAATAGGGCTTGAGGATGACTTCCCTCATCGACCATCGACAGGCGACTTTTTCTCAATCCTTAACACCCCAAGATTACCGAAGTACCAGAGTGTGACATAAGCTTACATTATTCGTCTTATCTGAAGCTTGAGCAGGAAACGAAGGTAATACCAGGAAATAGTCTTAGAAAGTAGCTAAGGTAAGATCCCACTCTTATAGCCGAGGGTAAATCCTGTAGCTTCTGCTAGCCTAAGTTGCTCTTAGCCAGTGTTGTTCCCAGCATCGATGAACCCGCCCACGATCCGGTAGCACTCCGAATATCTACCCTTCCTTCGAAGTCCCGATTAGAGAGGAGGGATAAAGTAGCGTCAGTACGGTTTCTGCTTTCCGCCCAGCCGGTAGCTTAACTAACTAACCAACCCTTTCTTCCGCAGCTAAGAAAGTAGCTCTTAGAACGAGGGATAACTCTCAGGAGTGGCAAGATAAATAAGGAAGTTTCCCTGGTGAAAGCAAAAAACCTTACTTCGCTCCTCTCCTTATTAGTCTACTTCGCTCCGATAGTTGTCACTCTTTTGGCTTTCGCTCCTTGATCTTTGAGTCGTTTCACTCATTCCTCTCCTTCGGAAGCCATCCCAGCCCGGACGAATTGGGTCTTTGCATTCACTCAAAAGGATAACATCAGGTATAGGAAGGAGAACAAAGGTTCGAACTGAGATACGTATCTTTGAGAACGGAAGACTATTAGACTTCTTGAACTGAGATACGTATAGTCAATAACCTAGATACGTATCTTTAGGTCTAGCCCGCTCTCTCTATTGGTTGGTTGTGCTTTGTTTGCTTGACAAATGAGTTCAAGCCGTATAAAGGGGCAAGCTGCTCTTATAGCAAACGCCTACTTATAGCCCCCTAGCCCCCCCTTTTTTTCTACGAAAGATACGTAGAACTGAGAAGAGCGAAGAGAAGACTATTAGACTTCTTGAACTGAGATACATATGATTCAAGCTTTGAGTGAAGTTCCGTATCTCGTTTCACTATGTGAAACTCATTTCAAGTAATACGTATCTAGGTTAGCGAATAGAACTGCTTCCGTAAGGTGCTGCTCAATCTTCCAACTATTAAGTAAGCAAGCTACCTTGGAATTTCCAGCCCTTGAATCTTTCCTTCCTTGCTCTGCGTCAAAGGAACCAACCAACCCAGGATTTTCACCCTTCGTTTTTCCGTAGAGGTTGACATAGGAGAGAGAGAGCACTTCCTCGGATGAGAACCAGTTTTGGGGATAAACATATCGCTAATGGAATAATGTTTAAAATCCTCTTAGGAGGGTGAAATTTTAGTTTCGATTTCTAGTAGTTGCACTATTAGTAGTTAGCTAGCGAAGCGCAATCGCAGTTTCAAGCGAGCGAAGCGAACCGAAAGGAATAGGTTTTTTTTTTGGTACTAGCTTGAGGAAGAGAAGGGATTTACTATAACAAAAAATTAAGTAATGGCTTGTGCTAAAGGAACTGAGAGATGCCATGCCACGATCTTTAGTCTTCCTAAAAGAGTGGGGAAGAAGGGATTGAGCTTGAAGGCTTTCACGGATTGATGCCGAGAATAAGCTCCTGTTGTTGAGGAATGGCAGAACTCTTGTCCTTACGAGACGAGGACACCCTAACTATATTCAAATTACCCCTGGGGGGAGAAAGGAAAGGTAAATGCATTTGAATGAATACAAAGGAAGAAGGCGTAGAGGCTCTGCCTGATCTGGGAGATGGAAAAACTTCTGACCCTGGCCCCGGCTTAACCACACTAAGACTTCTTGAACTGAGAAAAAGAAAAGATACGGAAAAGCTTGAATCAGTTGAACTCAAATATACGTATAACGGTTATTGAAATGAGTTTCACTCATTCGGCAGACCTACTCTTGCTGACCAATGAAAACACCGATGGCCTCAATACTCTTATTGCTTTTACCGGACTACCACTTCCTGCTCTAACCCGTCTTCTGACCTATATGCTTGCACCTTACTCCCCCTATCTCTAAAGCTACTCTTTCTTATCGGCCGACTACTACTTCTTGCTGTTACCGCTTCTTGTGCAGCTACGACTACTTACCTTTCGCCTTTATTGATTCTTTTCAAAGATTGGGATCCTTGCCTATGATTACTGTCTGACCTGCTTTATTACCTCACCTTATCACTTGGACTACTGCTCATTCCCTAACTACCTGACCGGGGCTACCGCTTGCTATTGCTACTCTGACTAAAGCCCCACATCTAATAAGGCCGCAGCTTTCATGCTTTTCACTAACTGGCGTGGCTATTACAACTACTGCTAGCTGATCCATTCAAAGACCGGGATTCCTGACCTTACTACTCTTATTGATATTGAACTACCCAAGACCCCTCGCTGCACCATCTGTTGTCCGCTGCTTGGCTTGCTCTCTGGCTATCGGGCTATGCTTGCCGCCGAAAACCGAACCGATTGGCCCATCCCTTTCCTGCCAACGACTGCTGCTCCTGGAATTGTTCGTCGTGCTACTGGATTAACGTTTCAACGTGTTTTAGGGCTATGACTATAAATTCGGGGAACGACGATACGTATTAAAAGAAATGAGTTTCACATAGTGAAACGAATCTCAGTGAGTGAACGAATGGAGTGAGTCTAAGAGTCTTATTTTCTAATATTTTCTCTTCGATCTACCGCTCGCTCTAACGGTATCTGTCGTTAAAGGGTATGACGGGTAGTACAGTCGTTCTTATCTAAGTCTAAGGGGGTCCCATGTTGGGTATTACCATGGATAGTAAGGATGTTGATCGAAGATCTCGATCTAGTCGACCTCGAACTTAGAAATGAGTTTCACTGCTCTTCTCAGTTAGTGAGTCTTCCTTTCTCAAACCTACGTATCTTTCTGGCCGGTTGAACGCTTTCTAGCAGCACCAAAAGCTTAGGAGATTAGATACGTAATGAAATGAGTTGAACGTAAAGATACGTAGTGAAGCGAAAGTAGCCATCTTTCATCTTTATATCTGGTTTATTGACTGGTACGCCTTATATACCGCTTATACCGCTTTTGGGCAACCTTCTCAACAACTAAGAGATCCGTTTGAGGAACATGGGGACTAGTTGAAGTAATAAGCCTCCCGCAGACTCTGGGTTCCTTGCGGCGCTGCTTGCTATTCTATCAAGGAAGAAGGAGCAGGGTCTTCGCGATCCAAGGCCTGTCTTAAGAGAAGTGACCCTGACAGTAAAGTGCTTTCTCTGAGGTGAATCCAATAGTTTAGATATCCCCGCACAGATGTTCTCGAATGCGCCGTTCTCTTTGCTTTCCCTCTTGCTGCTTGAGACACTATTCAATGTCTCGAGTAGGCCAATAGCCCTGATTACCTTTGCCTTGCCATCTCTAAGTAGCTGTTAGATGCGTCCTTCCCGATCTTAGCATGAACAGATTCAGGGCTAGAAGGGCGGAAGCGGCAAATCGAACGTTTTCTCGGCCTGGGACCCCTCAGTAAAAACAATCGACCGATCCCTGGAATACGTATATGGATAGATAGATAGCGACTCTTCCCCTCGATGACGAGGGACGGAAAGAGAATCAGCTTTCATCGGAATATCCGAACTTCAAAGGCAAGAGACGAAGAGACAATAAGTTCATTTCCAGACCATGGGTCACAGAAAGGATCGGATCGAAGGAGAAAGAGAAAGGTTTGGCACTTCAACAAGTCATTTCAATAAGAGGTTGCTTCTTGCATCTTAGCTAATTCAACTATTTCATTGATCCAAGGATGAATTTCCCTTAGCCCTTAAGCTTCAAGCTAGAAAGCCGAAAGCCTTTTAGTCTTAAAGTACGGATTTTTAGACTGGCATCAACGAATAAGAAAGGATTGTTCCAGATCCGGAATTTGCAACATAAGTAGAAGCATGCTATGCTAGCATAGAATAGTTGTACCGAGTGAAAACTTCTTTTCTGTTGATGAACAGTATGAACAGTATAAAGATATTCTTCGTCGATAATTTCTTCATAAAGGAAGAGAACCGGAAAGCTTTGATGCGAGGAAAGTCAGTCTATAAAGACAGACTCATTCTCTCTCTTCTGCCTATCGCTTTATCTAAGCTCCAGTTAACCCAATGCAAGACAGAGGGATCTATAATCAGACTGACTCTTCTCTTTCCAAAAGTGGAATGCTTCTTTTATGCCATTATCTTCCTGCCAAACCAACTAGTTCGATCCAACCCAGCGGACTTAGAGCAATAAATGCGTACTTTCTGAATAAGCGTATCATGTTTAAATAGTTCCAACCTATTCTAAGATAAGATTCGAAGAGCAGATTAGCCGTAAGCAGATGACTAATTGTCTCTGTAAACCACTGATTCAAGGCCTAGTTGAATTACTAATATTCTCAGACGTCTTTATTTGCCTTCTCATCCAGCTTGAGATCGGCCAGATGGGCTTTTCCGTCTAGTCTGGTTCGTTCACTCGCGGAGTTCTAGTTAGGTGAATTCTTTGCATCTATCAATGAATGCTAAAATTCTCTCACCAACCAAGGCTAAACAAAGGACTTGGTGAGTTCAACAAGAGCAATTTGATCTTATTGGCTTGCTTATTCAACTCGTTTGAGTCAACCCCGTCTTCACTTCGTCCCTCTTCCCTTTCATCCATTACCGTTAGCGCAATAGGCTGCTCGATTTTCCATCTCGGCTCCTCTTGCCCTTTATCCCATGCCTGGGTAAATTCTTTTAACCCTATGGCCTTTCCTTGGCGATTGGATCCGTGAGTTCAATCAAATCGGATGTGGTATCGTATTTAATAGAAATGGCAGCTTTTAGGCGTGATCTATCTCTCTGCTTTGAATAGTCAAGATGTGCCCGTGGGATGAGACTTTAGGGAGAGACTCTCTTTCTTTCTCAGATTGAAATGCGGGACCGGTAGTAGGGGTCAACGTTTTTGCTGTTACAGAATCCCGTGCTACGGAATGAATCTAGTCACCATCCGATTTAGTTAGTATGGACATGGCTTAAGGAAGCGAATGACTCGAGTTCTTCTAGTTCGGCTAAGCCGGCAAGAGAGATGGAAAGAGCGGATCGATCTCCTGCTTCCCGAATGCCTTGACTTACTAAAGACTGGAATGAACCAAACAATTGATAAGGAATGAGATTCGGTATCTACTCGTCATATGATCTTTCCCATAAAGCTAGGCATGCAAAATCCGTATTCCAGAGCAAGTCAGAAGACTAGCTATAAGGAAAGACTCTATTCCATATACCCAAGCTAACTCAATAAAGGAAGAAACCCTGCCAAAGCTAGAAAAAGCACAAAGCTTTCCTGTTGAATGAGGCTATCTCTTCTATCGCTCCTTCCAAGTGAGCCTCTTTCATAGGAATTCGACAGAGCGCAAAAAGATAGTCGAGCAATCAGCGGGCAGGCATAGGTAGTCGACAGCAGCAATCGACCATGAAGAGCAAGAAGAGAAAGAAGGACCAAGGACGATCAAGGAAAGAAAAGACTAAGTAAAGGCAAAGAAGGAGACGAAGATAGCAGACTTGCCTCGAAAGAGGAAGATAGCATAGGGACATTGCTCCGTACTAGTTAAGTAGTTGAGCCCGGCTCCCCCGCTTGGCTCCTCTTTGCTCCGTCTAGACTAGACGACATCTTGTCTACTCTGCTTTTATGGAAGAGCTCAGTCCAAGAAGGGCTCTCAAAAAAAGTAAATTGTCAAGCTTTCGAACTCGCCTTGAAGTTGATGAATGATTGCAAGGCTAGCAGGCTCGCTTATGATCTGCTGAAAGAGTACATCAGGTTTGATTATTAATCCCTCACATTCATGAAGCAGATTGTCGAAAAGGGCTTTCCGCAAGCAGGAAAAGGACCTTTTTTACGATCCACAGGGTGACGCTTGATCCCGGTTCCATAAATATGCCATCCTTTCTTTGTCTATTGGAGTAAGCGCAGGAAAAGCTGTCGATGCATTCCAACTCTCCGTTAATAGTTCTTAACTAACCGGCGTTGTAAGGTACCTTGAAAAAGTGAATTGTAATCCTTTGGCTAAGTTCCCCTAGTCGGCCCTCATTTGATCTTGGTGGAATAGCTCAACGTGGTGTAAGCCGGTCTATCATTCCATTCCTTGACGTGGAAAAAACAGCGATGGCCATCAACTTGGCCCTTTGTGGACATTCTCGGGCCCAATGAGATCCTCCACAAATAAAATACGAGCTTGGTGCTTTCTCATTCCTAGCGGTGAAGTTGGCTTTCTGATTGCCATTTCCGCTACTCTTACCTCGTTCATCATTGTGATGCTCCTTATCCTTAGAGAATTCCCCTTTCTCTTTGTTCTTTGAAGAAGATTGTGGGTTGTCAAACTTCCTCAAATCCCCGGCTGATTGGCATCCCTCATTGCTTCAGTGATGGTGAAGACTCCACGTCTATGAAGTTCGAGTTTGGCCCAAGGCTTGAGTCCATCCATGAATGAGAATAACGCTTCCTTCTCACCAAAATCGTTGATCTGCAACACTCTTCCTACTCCCATCGGCCAAGCTTCAATCTCAACAAGCGGATGCTGCCACTGTAGATCAGACAAATGGGCACTCCTTTCTCTATGAGGCTGTTGGTTGATAGAACTCTGAGGTTCTGTGGTTAGGAGGTAGATCTTGTGCGAGCTAATGAATTCAAAGATGCGTATCCACACCTATCTCCATTGTCCGGCTAGTCTGTCGGGATCGGCTTAGGACTCAATCCATTTTTGAAGCCTTTTGAGAGCTGCTAGAAATGAAGAATACAACCCTACTGGTAGAGGACTTGCTTCAAAAAGAGGGCAAAAGGGATCCATCCAACGATAGACGGGTGGAACTCACCGAGATCAATCATCAAGCCGGCTACCCATGGTCAAAGAGGGAAGAAAACCATATCGCTGCTGACCCATGGGCTAATTCTTTCAAAAGAAAGACCAAGGGAGTGCAATGAAAGGGCCACTGCTGCGACTGAAGGTGACGACTAGCTATCTCGGATAGGATAGAGAGGCTTGATCGGTAACCACAGATTGAAAGGTCTTTCTCCACTGTCTGAAAGAGCTATTGATTCACACTGCCCGCTATAGCGAAGAGAGAGGGTTTTGGTCTGCTCTTCCTATACCCCGCTATTCCTCTGTAGAACTGAAGGTCCCCCCTGTTAACTTTCTCCTTCTTGTTGAAAGGGAAGATGATCCTGTCAGCCTTCCCGACGCATCGTTACGTGCCCTCATTCACCTTCTGTAAGGCAAGATTCCTAATGCCCTCTAAACCCACTTTCCCCCTCCCCCCGGGGCCTCGCTGTCGCCTTTGGCTCGAGCTACTTTTGCTTTACGGGAACAGATAGCTTGCTGCCCAGGTCTACTTCCCAAAAGCGAGCCATATCGTAAAAAAACCAACCTCACAGATCCTCTACCCGGGCCCTTATCCCCGTTGAGTATTCCTGTCTTCTCCCCTCCTCGATTGGAACAATCGTTAGTTTGGAAGTCTTTAATCTCATTAAAGGCAGACTTGGTCGCGGGGCAATCTTCTTTTTGAGCTCCCGCTTCCTTTTTCATCTGCTCGATAAGAGAAAATTCTTCCCCCTTTGTAGTAAGATTGAAATCCGCTTCCACGGCTTTTCGGAGTCATGTTCCAACAACGTGTCAGACACGGCCCTTATTATGTTATGGAAATGAAACTAGCTCGTGACATCAAAGTACATCAACCGGAAGTTCGAGGTAACTCAAACTTGGTAATTAACCAAAGGAACGGCGTCTATGAAGTTAGAAAACCGCATCTCTTACCCGCCCATACAGCAGCGAGCGAATTAGCACACACCTTCGCATATTTCAACATTGAACATGTCCCCTTGGGGCAGAACATAAAGGCAGACGCCAACGCCAGTCTCGCGACTTCTCTGTCTTTACCAGAAGGGGAATCTATTACGATTACGGTCTATGAGAAAAGAATCCTGCCACCCTTCCACATCTATGAAGGAGGCTAAACAACTAACAAAGTAAGCATTGAAGGACGCTCACCGAATTCTTCTATCAATCAAAGGCAAAGGAAGCTCTCGCGAAGGGCTCTTCGTATGTCCATCCTTTACTCAGCCATTTCGGGTTAATTAAGAAGATGTGAAAGTGCCTTTCTATAAGAAAGGAAGACTGCTTCGATAGGACCAGGAAAAAGAGACTATTCTGATCTTTGAAAGAATAGGTTGTTCTCTCTTTCCTCAAAACTTCCAACCTTAAGCAGAAAATAAAATATATACCTACCACCTACCAGTGACGAGCTTCGCTTTTCGTTACCCTCAACAGAAAACCCGGGCCGAAGATTAGTGCTATACCCTCCATCCAGAAACGGAGACTGCCCTCACTAATGATAGAGGCAAGCTTTAGCTTGACGGCCGGGCCTTACTATAACCAACCTCACAGATCCCGCTCAATCTTTTACACCAATGTATCGTACTCTCTCGACCAGGTCATCATAAGAAAATACTGCTCTTTCCGAAGTGAGAGAAGGAGGGAAAGCGCGCTACAACTAACATAACTTTTGCCAGCTGAAAAACGTTAGCTAGCTAGGCTAGCGCGCAATGGCTTTCTCTGATAGGGGCTCGCTTCTTCAAGCTCTGCCCAACTTATACTTTGTGCTGCTCGCGTTCTCTCAGCCACGTTTGGCTTATGTAGTGGTCGGCATTCTTACGTGCTCTTCCTTGTCCGCCTACTTAAGAATCAAAAGGTTACCTTTGGATGTTGTCGTGACCGCTTAAGCTTGGTTTCTTTTGTCAGAAAAGAAAAAGTAGGTTTCGAAAGTTCATTGATTAGTACACCTTCGGTGCTGGTAAGGTAGGGACCGTGGTCGTCCGTCTCCGGTTTGCCGGCCGATAAGATCTCTGAGATTGACCAGCCAGCTGGGTTGGTTTGGTTATTCTTTTCTATTGAAAAGGAGTCAGCTGGCTGCGCGAGTCACCTTCTTCTAAGCTCCGCTGGACGACACGGCAAACAAGTTTCAATATAGGCCGGCCGTAGAAGTGATGGTTCCCAAGGATCCAATATGACCACTTAAGTCTACGTTGCCACGATATTGTTCTATGGAAGCGGGCGGGCTCTTATTCGGCCCGGTTTTTTTGGTGTCGTAGGGGAGGGATTGACCTTTCTAACGCATATTCAGTCGTACCGGCATGGCCCCACTGATTTGTTTTCGATCGGAGCATCAGGCAGCGCAACCCGGTTCTACTTGACTAAGCCCCGTGCTCGTTTAAGGGGGGGAGTTTTACCAAACTACCTTTTTGATAACAAGGCAGAAACCCTCGACCCGACATTCATTAGTTTCGAATGAAGAATGAAGAGTGCCCTGCCCCAGCAAGCACCTACTCATAACAAAATGAAAAGCGTGACTTTACGCTTCAAAAGCCAAAGTCATTTTATGTTTTCAGTATCTGACGATACCCTGCAATCAAAGTCAAATAGCTTCGAGCCTATCTATAAAAGCTAACGGGCCCTTTCTCGAAGGTTCGCGCGTTGCGCTCACGTTTTTTGGCTTTCAACAAATCGAATATTTTGAAGTTGGTAAAGACCCACCCCCTGTTTCAGTCAGAATGAGTCCCCGGGACCCCGGGACATTGGCTTCCGCCAACAGTGAACTATTAAGGATCGCATCCCGCGCATATTCTACATTATAGCCTGCAACTAATTCAGCTTCCGCTTCTGGGAGATCAAACGGAGCTCGATTAGTTTCTGCTAAACAAGAAATAAAGAACATAACCAATACAGGGAACAAGGGAATACCGGACCATATCTGCTTTTGCGCCATGACAATCTCACTCGAATTACGAGGACCTACACATATTAGTACAGTATACCGGGATCCCCGGCCAGAACCACACGTGCAAGTTTCCCTGCATGTGGCTCGTCCGTGCTTTCCGAGACGCTGCCTGTGCCTCAGCATGGGATAAGAGGGCGGAACTGCACACTTTCGTGTTCAGAGCATTGTCCGAGTGAGTAGGCAGCGCCTACCAAACAAAACTCCCTTGAAGAGGCTGGGCTGCTTCCTTTTCGCTTTCAGCGCCTTATGACGATGTTGGGGCCCAGGAAAGTATAGGTTGGCCCCAGGCCGGCATCCTGCTCTCGACCCAACCCCACCGTCAGCGAACTACTCATTGCTGTGTTGTCCCAACCCCAACCCAAGGCGCGTCTCGTCGCGTGAAGAGCATTGTTTTGAGGGGCGTGGTTGACAAAGCAATCATCGGAGGCGACAGGAGTGCTTTCATCAAATGATGCATGTGGGCTGAGCCATTCCCATCCCTTAAAGAAAACGGATGCGCGTCTAACGCTTTAGGCTTTCGCGAAAGCTCAGGGAGTTGCTTGTTCGGCTGGTCGAGAAGAGATTCACATAGAGACGGATGCTATCCGGGAATATCTTTCTATGTTAGCTAGCGGGGGCGGGCTTTCCTATGGTAGTCCCGCTGCGGCCTCTGACCGTCCGTCCTGTTTCATCTTTCTTTGGCTATACTTGTATGTAGCCAGCCATGTTAGCTCCACATGAGAGTGAGGTAAAGGCTAATCACTCATCAGTCAGCTCGGCCCCTTTCCGTTTTAGCTTTTCCGCCTATGTTGAGAATAGGTGTCCCGTTCAAGCGGCCCGCCTTTCTTCTGATATACCAGCTGCCACGCACGATGCAATAGGAACGATTTCAGCGCCCCTCTAACGATAAGAAGCAGAATGCGCTATCACCTACAGCCCTTTCCTCTGCCGGGGACTTCCACGAAATGAAAACGGGCGGCATCGTCGTATGCTCTACATTTGTTGCCCTGGTTTTTCCCGGAGTACTCCTATGGCCGATCTGTCACCCAACCTACTTAAACAACCGTCAGGCTTGGCCCTGTCCCGTTTGGAGAATGACCTCTTATGGCACGCACGGCTTAGTCAGTTATTCTCGCAATTTAGATAAGAATCGCCACTTTTCTGAAAGCATGGTTCTTGCCTCCCTCCTTGGAGCTCGTCCATTCGTTGGGTGATCCCTTGCTCTCACGTTCGAGTGTTTGCTCGTCGTTTAGGCCGGTGAGTGAGATTTCTGCTCATTGCAGTCACCTCCGGGGTTCTTCGCACCTGGATAGTACCAGGACCCTTGTGCCCCGGCCTTTGATCAGATAAAGCTGCCCGCTCGAAGCCCGCCCTATGACCCAAAACGAAAAATGAGCCTTGCGACGAGACGCGGACATTCTCCATGCTGCGGTTCCCTCCGGTCCGTTCCCGGGTTGGGTTAGGGGAACATCCGAGCGATTGCCTTCGCTCCTCAAAACGCGCTCACAAGGCGCACAATAAGAATAAGACCAATAGATACTTCATAAGGGACCATTTGAGCTGCAGATCGTAATGCTCCTAGAAAGGCATATTTCGAATATAGAGGAGCGAAAGCCACTCTTCTGATAAGGAGAGGAGCGAAGGCCACTCGACCGACCCTTGAACCGCCGCCCTCGGAGTGAAACCAAAAATCAACGAGTTGATCATATCCTTCTATGAACCGTACGAGCACGTCCTCTGTCACCCCCACCGCGCTTACGGCTCTATACCCCAACCCAACTTGCTCTGGCCCCAGGTCCTACCTTTCTATTCCTCGGTAAGCGGACCGTAAGAGCATGGGGGACGGTATCCGCTTTTGACTGATAGAAAGAAAGCATCTCTCTTTTGTCCCTCCTGACCAAACCCGAAAAAAAAAAGAACAATAGAGAAAGTTGTTCTCGCCGGGAGAGTCGCATCGGAAACATCTTTATGACGGCTTCGTCGCCCGGCTCCTCCTCGAAATCCGAAAAGAAAACAAAGCCAGAACGGAATCACTTTGTTTCAGTGACATATCTAATCAGACTGAATAGGATTTGAGGAGCTGTCACGATCATTCACATCAATTTCAGCAGGCAGGAAGGGCGCGGAAGCTACCGTTTAACGAATGCAAGCAAGGTAGCTTGCTTACTCTCAACATAGCGTACGTTGGCGGCGAGGAAGGAGGCATTGGAAAGACGTCACTATATATACTAAAGTAAAGAGACATTCGGGAAGCGACTAGTCGCTTCTGGCGAAGCTTTGCGAAGGGCGACCACTAAAAAAATGAATATACCTTTCATGAGCTACCGCTCATGCCGTCAGAGGCGAAAGCAGTAGCTTTGCGGACAAAGCCGAGCCGATACGATAGGCGGGCGAAGGAAGCCTACTATACGTATAAACGATTAGTAACCGGTGAAATACCAAAAAAAACGAAAGAAAAATCTCAGTGAACTATTGAAGCTATCAGTGTGATTGATCAGACAAGTACCAAGGGCTTCCAGTAGACTTCTTTCATTTCCGAATTAGCTTACGACAAGTCCTTGCATTAGTATGACTTCGTTGACCGCGTAAGGGCAATCCATCTTGATGACGAATTCCACGATAACAAGAAATAGAAATTAATCGTTCGATGTCTGCTCGTTCTCCCCTCTTCAATTCCCAATGAACAACATGATCTTGACCTATCATTTGTTCAATTTGGTCGATCTGATATTTAGTTAACTCTTTTATCTTAATGTTCTCACTGATACCTAATCGATAACAAAGCTGAATGGCTTTTTTAGGTCCAATTCCTGAGATTTTTGTTGAGGCTATTTTTACTTGTTTCTCGTCAACTAATCTAGCTCCTGAAATATATGACATTCTTTTTACTTCTAATAGACGTCTTCTGGGCTGGAATCATAAATGGCTTGTCTCCTCTCATCAGATCGACGAACTACTGTGAGCGGGGGAAAAAGAGGGCTATAAGTATATAGTTTTCTATTGCTATAAGGGCTGCTCGCCTTTATACGGCTTGGCTTCGCTATCGCTCCTATGTGGTGGTCGGCCGTCAAAGTAGTCTTCCTACCATACCAGAATGCCTATTCTGACGTGCAGGAAGCTTCGCCAGAAGCAAGCAAGACGAGGTCTAAAAGTAGACAAGGCTCGTTCCGTACTTTACTTACGAGCTCGTGTAGTACTCGCCTCTATCTCGTTAGGGGCTTATGCACTCTACTTGCTGTCTACTAAACTATAGTTAGAGCAGCGAGCGAGCGAAGCCTTCTGTTTGGCTTCTCTTCTTTTTCCTCACCTTTAGCTTCATTTCCGCTTAAGCTTCGGAGGTTTGGGGGATTAATTGATTAGATACCCGAGAACCATAATCTTTCCTAGAAACAGCTTCTACGACGATAGATAGGGGTCAGATTTGTTTGGCATCTATGCCTCCTGCCCTCCAAACAGTATGGGAGCCTTTCAGCTCGTACTGCTCACACTCCGCAATCTTCACGGCACCTCCTCCACCATAGTGTGAGCTGGGAGCAGCTCCGAAAAGCGAGGCCTACAACAAAATTCGCTTTCAACAACGTCAACAACACCACGAAAAAAGTAAACTATGGTTGCCCACTGATCTGAGATCATAGGTGAAATCCAATCCCTTCGCTTCACGCCAGGCTTGGAACCCGTAAGTCAGGCTCCCTTCGCCTCTCGGAAGCGAGAAAGCGAGCAGCTTTGTGCCAAACCTTTCCCCTTTTATAATAAGAAAAGCTTCATAGCTCCAACCGCGACTTTGTTCTGGAAGAAAACCAGCTGAAGGAAGTAGGCCCCACCCTGTGAAACAAAAGTGTACGTACATAAATAAGAAGGCTGGTTATGGCCTTTACTTGATAGGGCTCCTTTCCATCTATCTTGACCGGGAAGGAAGAGGGGGGAGGCTCTTGCGGAAGCCCTCCCCGCCCTTTTTTATTTTGAGAGATCCCAACTATTGAGGATTCCAGGCTTTCCGGACTCGTAACAGACGGCTATAGGAAGAAGAAGAGGCGGCTGAAGCCGTTGCAGGTCCGCGGAAACGGCCCTCTTTTTTGTTTTCTTTGTTCACCACGGCACGAAATCATGAAGAAGCTGGAATAACTCAGAAAGAGAGTGGCGCCTAGCCGTTGAGAGCGTCTGTTGTCTTTGTAGAGGAACAGTACGATCTTGGACTGGCCCCCTTCGCACGATCGTCAAAGAAAAAGAAGTCCGTGCTACTATAAGGCCTCTAAACTCCTCCCTCAGGACACTGTTGCGTTGTCCATGGGGACGGGGTAGCCCCGACTTCCATAGGTCCTTGGTTCGATCTCCTAATGAGAATGGAGGTCCTTGCGCGGGCGTCTCATCCCTAACTTTGACTTGCTTGCTCTGTATGGAGTGCCCCGTGGTTTCTCAAGTGCCAGCCGCAGAGAGGAATGCCGTCAACTAGGGCGCTATTGGCCACTAACCACTCGCTCGCCGGCCGCTCGGGCTCCGCGTTTCAAGTTCGTTATCCTAACCGTCTTCTCTGCTTCACCGGGAGCCTGGCCCCTTTTTCGCACTTATCTACTGCCTTGCTCCTCGGCTCCCTACTGCTCCAGCCTATAGCTGTAAAAGCTTGCTTTTCGGGTGGCTCGCACCCCGGGTGGTGCGGCTGAGCCAGAGTGGGCTCAGCAGTCGGCCTATGTTTTCGGGCGCACGCATAAAAGCATGATTAGTTCCACAAATCTCACTGCACTGACCATAGTAAACTCCTTCTCTAAGTACCAAAATAGAGGTCTGATTTAAACGACCAGGTACAGCATCACATTTGACACCTGAGGAAGGTACAGCCCAACTATGAAGTACATCAGCAGATGTTACAATAATACGTATATGAGTTTTTGCTGGTACAACCACTCTATTGTCCACTTCTAATAAACGTGATTGACCCAATTCTGGATCATCTTCTGGAATCGTATAACTGTCAAAAGTGAGTGACTGTTCATCGGAACTGTTATAGTCCGAATACTCATAAGGTTGGGTCGACGCCCGCCTCCCCCCAAACTGTACTTGCAAGTTTCCCCGCAAAAAGCTCTCCACGCCTACTTGACGAAAGAGCACTATTTTTCTTTAGTTTTAGGTAGTTCTCCCGACTGTAAGACCCTTTACTTTATGAGTAAGAGGAATCGAAGGCCGGGAAAAGTTTATTGGCAACAGGGGACCCTTTCTTACCCAGCCCTACCTACCCTATGTATTCGAGGGGGAGGCTGTAACCGAAAAAGACCTGGTTCCACACACATAGGACAGGCAGAAGGTATGGGACGACCAGTTCACCACGAAAAGCGAATTCGCACTTATAGTCGTCTTCTTTGTTCGAGAAATGCGCAGTTCCAAAGGATGCTAGTCGGCTCGGCGAAGTTGTGGGCTCTAAGAAAGAAGATCCAGAGTGATTCCTCACCTATCCTGTCAGGGGCCCAGTTGAACGCTCGAGTATAGATTTTCTATGCTCATGTGAACGGCCGGGGCATAAAGCTCGTAGATCTAAAAGGATCCATCCATAGACCTGACCGGATATCGTGAACAAAACAAAAACAAAGTTGGTTTTTAGTAGTCGTTCATGAGACCGATCATTCCCGCGTTCCAGCGTGCATTATGCCAACAGGTCCCATCCCCAACTGACGCTGAGAAGTTGAGTCACCCTTCTTTTTTTTCTATAAAAAAAAAGAGAGATAGTATATATCCTGTATCGATCATAGGATCACTCTATGAAGAGGTCAATTCTCTGTGACCTCCCACCGTTCACGACATCCCTTGCTTCTCGCTGCGAGCGGCTCTTCGGTTCCAGAGTAGAAGCGCTGGTCCTCTTCGGTCAAGTTGCTTGTGCCTGCTCTTACCTACCGTAGGACCTCCGTCCCCGAAGCGAAGAAAGAGGAGCAGGCAATAAGGTTATTGTCCTCATTAGGCCCAGTAGTTCCGAAACTACTACCGTGGTTGTTGCCAGCGGGGATCCCCCATTCCGAAAGGTTACTGGGCCGGCCGTTAGGTCCAAAGTTGTATGCCATTGCTATGGTGCCGCTAGATTCACTACTTCAGCGCCGTTATCGGACATTGCAGGCTGAGCATCTATTTCTCGTATATCGCTCTACACCGAGAAGAGGGATGTGTACCTCCAGCAACAACAAGAATGGAACCATAGGCTCCTATGCTGAAAGCATTTCAGGGTATAGGTCTAACCACCTCAATCAACTCCCCGTTTCTGGCATGCTATAGTTATAAAAGTCTCTCGACGACGGGAATGGGAGATTACCAGTAAGCCAGATGCTTTGCGAACTATATTATTTGATAAGGCATTTCGTTGCACTTAAATCACCTTCGTGAAGAGGCGCACTCCGATACCATTGATGTCCAATAGCTTTGATAGTAATGGCTGGATCTACTACTACCTCGTCCATTGAGTATAACAGAGCAAATGATGGTATAGCAATGAACATCAGGATGATAGACGGAAATATGGTCCGAATAATCTCGATAGTAGTTCCATGAACAATCCTTTGCGGGATTGGATTTTTTTTATAGTGGAAATGCCATAAAGCGCGAACCAAGATCCATGATACGAAAACCAAAATCAGAATGAGGAAGAAAAAGATATCATGATGTAAGTCTATTATTCCTTGCATCATAGGTGTTGCTGCGTCTTGAAATCCTAATTGCCATGGTTCCGCTGCATCACAAGGAGCAATTGGGAAGAATAGCCATTCTCGAACAATCATTTGGTTCATTCTTTGACTGCTCTGCTCTCTCGAAAAATGAAGAAAGACTCTCCCAATTCAGGAAGACGGAAATTGCCGGTTGGTTGTTAACCAATGATCCGGAAAGCATGGGAGTTTTGGGCATAAGAATTGCTTTCTTCTCTTATTCAATTTCGTCTTGGATGAACAGATCGCTTCTAAATGAAGTCGTAATTTTATATACGATGCCACCGGACCTTTTTCTCCCTCGCAGTCAAAACTATCCTCTCCATCTCGAAGGATTCAATCCAGCCACGGGTTTCCCTATGACTACTTTGTTTGTGCCGCATCACGTCAGCACTAGCGAGAGACCTTTATTAGAATAGAAAATTGGCACGCACAAGCAAAAAAATTTCTAACACGCGAGAGCCTTCTTCTTTGGTCTTTTCACACACGAGAAAAGCCATTCCATTCTTTTGGGCGTAGAAAGGAAATATAAAAATTCAAAGTAGAGGACGTAGCTGGCGCACAAGACGAAGGAGAACAGAGGGGGTTCGGGGGAGGAGCTCTCGGCACATGGTCGGCGGTCGGTGGTTGACGAGTCAAGGCGCTTCCTCTTCTTTATAGACATAGATGCGAATGGAGAAGGAATTCTGATCTGCTTGGCTCTTTATTTATTTATTATTAAGAAATGAAGAAATGTATTCCCGCTTGTGGGAGTTGCAGAAGCTAATACAAATTATTAAGAAATACCAGATTCAATATGCATCCAAATCCGTATGGGAATGCGGAATAAGGCAAAGGGGCGGTGGGCCAGCCAAAGAGGATCAGTAGGGCACCGGTGCTGTTCAAGAAAAAAAGCATGACGCAAGCCTCCTCAAAAAGAAAAAGTATCGACTCAAAAGCTTTAGCAATTGCGCGAAAGAAGACAAGACCTAACAAGCAACTCCCTGAGCTAGCGCGAAAGCC